>Ga0131853_10003786_pt1 | contig 27213 bp, 12 predicted proteins | sample TergutLab28metaG_FD_92764 | JGI IMG/M metagenome (GOLD analysis project Ga0131853, IMG submission 92764) | Labiotermes labralis P1 segment gut microbial communities from Petit-Saut dam, French Guiana - Lab288 P1 (version 2) (version 2) | ecosystem: Host-associated > Arthropoda: Insects >...
ACACACGCACACACACACACATACGCACACACACACACACACCCACACACACATACACACACATACACACACACGCACACACACACACACACACACACACACACACCCACACACACACACACACAGGTTGCGAATTATTTATCCCTTTTCCACTGCAAGAATGGTTGCACGAATGCATCTCAGTGTTACGTTACACGCACATTGCCTCACATGTGTCCTCTTTTGTACCGCCAATATCTTATACTGCGTAACACGTGATATTGTCTTTGTTGTGTTTCCAATGGTAGTGCAGTACCAACATTGTAATTAGTCCTCTAAGTATTTGGCAGCTATTCAAAAAATGTTATGCTCGTTTTTATCCCCAAGGCACGTCCATAAAAAGAATTGGTTTCGTCACTCTATAAATAGATAAACCGTCATCGCTGAATTCAATACACGTTTGTTCAGCGATGAAAAACGTGTACTGTTCCCCCCTCCATGACGAACACCATCCTCAGCTCAAAGCCTAATTACACAGGAGCGGGGTGTGGAGGAGCGAGTGTTATTATCAACAACACACAGATGGGTTACTGTTGGATGTCAGCCGATAATTGAATAAAAGGGGTTTTCTTTGCAATATTTCACCAAACACTCTGAAGAAGATTTTTGTACTTCTAGGCCGGCAGAGCGCAGTCGGTATAGGCGACTCTCTATGGGCTGAACGGTCCGTAGATCGAATCCCAGAGGGGGCGATATTTTCCGCACCGTCCAGTCCGGCCCTGGGGCCCACCCAGCCTCCTATATAAAGGGTACGGGGTCTTTCTTGGGGGTATAGTGGTCGGGGCTTGGCGTTGACCACCCACCCCCATCTAGCGCCGAGGTTAAAGAAATAGTAGAGCTATACCTCTACTCCACGTCTGGACCTACGTGGTCTGTTATAGGGTGAAATTTACCTTTACCTTTACCTTGATTCATAAACTGAAAACATTGCTCACATACATAAACTAGATTACAGCATTTAAATTTGGAAATTAAATTACTATGACAACGTGCATGTACGTATCCTGTAGTTTTGTCTGCTCCTGAGGCGTATTGTGATCTTATGTGCAAAATGCAATGGACTTCTTATTTATTGACCAGTCATCAGAACTTAAGGTTTATGACTTTCCTTTTTTGCTTTAGTCAAAGCAATTAGAGAAATTTATTCCCTCTTATTTTTCTTCGTTTCTTTAACGACGTTGTAAGTAGGTTATACTAGGTTCCAGGAATGCACAAATTCCTGGTTCCAAGTCACCCGAGCTACTGAATTTTATACGGTGGTGACCAATATATGTGGGTTCTCAGTGAGGAATTTGCTTCGTGTCGTTCTTCTGTAACATAGAATTTTGAGGTGTCTTTTAAATTTTTGGAAAATTTGTGGACTACTGCTAGATACTACAGAGGGTCAAATGGTGTTTCAGTTAATTGGACATTGATTTGGAAAGGATGTGGAAGGAAACGATCATGCAGTTTTTTAAAACATATTCCAGGCATCTGCCTATGGAAAACACGAAAATTGTACCCACGCCGAGATCGAAACAAGGACTTCTGTGATGAAAGTAAGAAGTTTTAAAGTCTGAGATAGCTGATTTTTTAAATCTATTTCTATCGAATCGTGATAAAATATTATCCAATTTATGCACATTCTTAAATATTGTGTACCGTATAATGAATGGAATACATTGAAAACAAAATGGTTTGACAAGATTTAGTTTATGGTTCCCGTACCAGATGTCACAGAAGTTGTTACCACTCTTCGGGCGCCATTACTTGCTGAAGAAAAGTAGTGAGAACAGAACTTGGTAATCTCTGATTTTTTTTTCTTGAAGTGCATGTAGGAACTTTAAAAGAACTGGGCTCAAAATAGACGCCAGTGGCGGGTTCTAGTGAACACGGCAATCAAACTTCTGATTCTCTTCACTGAGTTGCATTTTGCGATCAGCTGAGGAACTTTTAGCTTTTCAAGGATTCTGTTCCATAAGAGGTAGGCTGGCGCATGAATTGTCTTGAGCATTTTTGTATACAACTACACCAACAGCAACGAGAATTAGTAAAAGAACAAGTCTATGGAGAATTGATTCTTGGCTACGAAATTGCAAATGAAACAAGCGTGTGTATGGTGTAATTATATTCAGGCACAATTTCTCAAAATTTGATCATAAGAGCGACCTGGCGCTTGGGATTTTGCATTTTATGGTAATAGAGAGAACTGCCGAAATTGCACCATCGTCCCTATTTTGTAGCCCGTAATTAAAGTAATTTAAGACGACAGTACAGTAATTTGTCTGGAAGAACAGAAATTCTGGACAAAATACTAAAGCTTCTGTGTAACACTTTTAGAAGGCGGACAGAATTATTTATATATTTTGTTTCTGTTTTCCTCTGTTGAATAATGCAGCGCTTGCTGATAACACATACCGTATACAGAGTGACTCTTCAGACAGGGGGAGGAAGGCCGGTTTGTGAAAAGAGATGAGAAGAAAAGGGTCAAAATGACGGATGACAAGGGCTTCTTTGGTCTCAGCGTGGGGCACGATGTTGTTTCACACGAAGAGGGTCGAATACGTCATATAACCACGCGGCTCCGGCCACTCTACTTGCAAGAAATATCCCCACGAACTGCTGGCCCCATTTCGTAGCAAGGTTTGAGGTTCTAAGAGCCTTGACTATGAACTGCAGCGTTCCCATTGTAGGCCGGGAAAAGTTTAAACTTTATTTCTACCCTGTAAGAGCCAGCATGGCGCAGTCGATATAGTGAGTAGTCTACGGGCTGGAAAACTTGGAGATCGTGGTTCGATTTTAGGTAGAGACAACAGATTTTTTCTCTTCTTCAAAGCGCCCAGACCGTCTTTGGTGCCCAAAGCCTCTTTTTCAATGGGTACAGTGGACGCTTTTCCCACGGTAATGTGGAACGAGCTAAAGCTTACCACACAGATCTAAAGTTGACGTTCAGTGTGGGTGGAACTGTACCTCCACGGCGTGCACACAGACTGATGTAGTTTTATCTTGTACTCAGTAGAAGGGAGCTGATATAGCGCAGTCGGTATAGTGTTTGGGCTGCGGGCTGGAAAACTAAGCATTGTGGCCCAATTCCTGGCAGGGACGAGAGATTTTTTGCTTTTCCCAAACCGTCCAGACCGGTTCTGAGGTTGAACCAACCTCGTGTTCAGTGGGTACAGCGGTTTCTTTCTCCGGGAGTAAAGTGGTCGGTATGTGGAGCTATCCCCTCACTTGGACCAAATACAGAGGTTTCGAATATCTGGAGTTATTCGCCCACTTCCCCTGTAAGCTTTCATGGCCAGCAAAGGGACACATTTGCCTTTTTTACTTCACTTTACCTTTAGCTGGAGGCAGCATAATTTCTCCAAAACTTCTCCCACAGTACCCTAAGAAACAACAATAACGTCACCTCATTTGGACCCTCAGAGTACTGCAGAGCGGAGTCACATTATTTGTGCAATCTAGAATCATAACTTGCATAGCCACGTGTCATAAAATCGGAAGGCCTTGTTAACATTCATCATAAGAGTAACTGTCGGATATACAATTATGCACAGACCATTTAGCATTTGTTTAAACACATCTAAGCACACAGTGTCGGGTACCGTAGTTGGTCCAGAGGGACAGGAAATAGCAGGAAGTTGAATAAAGTTGTATAGGAAGAGCTTCACTTGTGGTAGCCTTCATAAGGTAAGTTATTATGACACCAAAATGAGGAGAATGAATGCTCAGGGCAAGTAGCATGCATGAAACACACGGTGAATTTGTGCAAAATTTTAGTATTGAAGTTTGGGGGAAATAATCTACTTGAGCGAACTGAGCATAGATGGGATTGTAATGTTAATATCTTTATAAAGAAGGGTATTATACTAGATTCGACTGGATCACTATCGGTTTTAGTATCTGATTCTTTTGAACACTGTAATAACAGTTGTATGGAGTTACTTCATTGATGAATATCGTTCTTAATTGCGTTACAGCTCTAGCTTTAGACGTGTTTCTTCTAAGATATGATGCAGACCTTTTGAAGCCAATTACGCTTCATTTAACACGGAGGTCTGGTGCCTGCTGCTAGCACAGACTGCAGGCTACCCTCCAAGCCCTCAGCCTTGTGAAACACCGCCAGGATTCTCGTGCCTTCCAGAACTCCACTTCAGTGTTCACGGTTGGGCTGATTCTCAATGTCAGTTTGAAACGTTATCAATTATGCAACAATGTGTTTGGTCCAGGACAGGAAGGAGCTTAAGAGAGCTGACTGGTTATACGCCATAGAACGTGTGTAGCTTTACAACAGGGGTGGCAAAACTTTGCCGCCAACCATCAGTCCGAAGTGCAATAATGGTTGGATATTTTCATTATCGTAAAGCCTAGATAGATGGGTCGCTATAGTGACTAAGCTGTGTTCTGCAAGCCGGTGGAGGTTAAGGTAAAGGTAAAGGTTTTTCTCTGTATACCATGAAGGCTTATGGGGCTGAGTTGAGGTAGAGCTCATTTTTAACCTTGGTGCTAGACAGAGGTGAGTGATCAGTTGCACAATCCTCCTGCCTTAAGCGCGTGATAAGAACCCTGATACCCTTAGCAAACAAGACTGGTTGCGCCTCAAGAGCTCCTGTTGTCGTTTAGCAGAAAAGAAAAAATTTTTGCCCCTGCCGGGAAACAAACAAGATCGTCCAACCCATAGCCTAGCGGCTATATCGACGACTGTATACGTCGAAATCTATTTTATTTTGTTTATGTTTCATTTAACGACGCTCGTAGGTGCTGAGACTTGTAGCAATAGCGTCGAATGACTTTGGAGTTGTGTGCTAGGAGCAGGCTGTGACCTAAGTTAGAAACCATACGATGTTCTGAGGGTGTTGAAGAAAATCACGGAAACCTCGGTCAAGACAGTCGGTGTTCCGGCCAGGAACGTGCGAATGCGCAGATAAATTCCATGCATTTTTTGCACAGCGTCCAGACAGTTCCTACTACCCACCCTGAGAAACCATTCAGTGTGTGGTCATTCCATGGCTCAGGCGGTTGGTCGTCGTTCTTTTACTGTGGAGGACCGGCCTGTTCATGTGAGATCTGTAGTGGACAACGTGGTCCTGGAGCAGGATTTTCTTCAAGTACTTCCCTTTTCCCTTGTCAGAATCATTCCAAAAATTTTCTATGTGTTATTCTGACCGGAAGGCAAAGAGACGAAACCAGGGAACCTTCCAAAAAGCAGTGTTCTTTCAGATATCGGGGAGCATTTGATAGAAAAGTGCTTTCACTTTTAAAAAAAATAGCGTATATCTACGGTTCCTTACCTGGGCTTAAAGTAGTTGGAGAATAAGTCTGACCACATCTCGAGATAGTGACTGAGGTAAAAGTGCGCGAAACAATGAAACTTCTTGCACTCCCACTTACGCCCTGGTGGTGAGCTGCTTGATTAAATACCGCGACAGTTTTACAGTTATCCTTTTTCAGTAAAACTGTATTAGAATGACAGGAGTGCAAAACTTGACGGAGACAAGTAAACGTTTGAAGTAACCGTACAATAGTTCAGCTGTTAGTGACCGGTTTCTCGCTACGAGACGTTTAATTCAACCGTGGAGCAGTCAATTTTGAATTTGCTATCGATAAAGTGTAACTGAACCTCTTATTTCTCCCAGAGCACTTCCTTTTTCAGTTTCACTTAATATGTGTTCGTTCCCTGTAATCTGGAAGAATGGAATTGAACCGATCAGAGGCCATATTTCGACAGGGATGTTTTCAATCCACGATGAGGCTAAAGAACAAGTGATCAGTTTATAAATATCAGCAAAAAAAAAAATAAATTTCTTGGTTTCATACACACCCACGTAAGTAACGGGAAACCTACCTCTGTACTTAAAATAGTACGCTATGAAGAGTTACGGTGAAATGGATTTAAATTTGAGACATTAAACCTTTGAACTAACTGAAGGCTGGTAGTAAAATTCAGAGTCGGTTTGCTTACCGCTCCTCCCCTGCAGAAAAACCATAAAAACCCTTTGGACATGGGAATGAGTGGACACCGGGATATGTCTGGATGCAGAAGTCAGAGAAGTGCCTGATCGTATGCGAGTTCAAAGAGGTTTATTTAGTCACTTTACGTAGTGCGTTACACTGCCTTGCTCTGTGGTTTTCACACACTGCATAGGGATAAAAAATAAAGTATACTCGGTTTCCTGTGAAATATATTTAATGTTTTAATTTACTGCAAATTCTACCGGATTTTGAAACGTTCCACTGCAGATGTGGCTTATCGGGTATCTTATGACGTTAGAAAAATCAGAAAGGAGGATATTATGTAAATATTGGTTATTAAAAGCTACTTTATTGCCTTCAGGACCTAAAAAATTAATCATCTTCACTATATACGAGTATTATTACAAGAAATAAGGCAAGGTGAATAAGATGGGTGGGGCGATCCCAGTGGCCTCGCGGTCTAAGGCGCAGGTCTACGGCAGCTCGCCTGCTGAGATTGTGGGTTCGAATTCCGCGGGAGGCGTGGATGTTTGTCTCTTGTGAGTGTTGTGTGTTGTTAGGTAGAGGTATCTGCGACAGGCTGCTCACTCGTCCAGAGGAGTCCCACCGACTGTGGTGTGTCGTTGTGTGTGATCTTGAAACCTAATGAATGAGGAGGCCCTGGCCAGTGTTGGGTGGCAGTGCCACAAAAAAAATTAGATGGGTGGGGTGTACAGCATGGAGATGACAGAGACGAAACACATCCAGTGTCTTACCTAGAAAGCTTATAGAAAACAGGCATAACTGGGAGAATAATATTGACACGTTTCTTCAAGAATTGCGTGCAAGCCTGTGAGCTGGAAACGTCTGGATTAGGATAGTGCTATGTGACGACATTTTTGTGTGTCTGTTATATCCTTCACTTTATGTAAATGTCTCAGATTTTCTTGACCGGTGGAAGAGTTAAAACATTTCCAACAGTGTCTCTCTCTTTACAGTGACGTAATAGACTTCGTGATATAAAGTAAAGAAACTGCTGCGTGCGCAAGACACAGCGTGTCGTGTGAATGCAGACACGTGAAGAAATCATAGTTGAGAAAAAAACATGCAGTTAAAAAATACGAGTAAATAATATCAAGTCTTTATTCCTTCTTTATACATCTTTGTGGCAAACTGCTATCATCAGGCGTAACAAACACAAGTGCCAGTTTTAACTGTTTCTGTCATAAAATGTACATACGTTTAAAGTACAGTATAACTCCACTTCGCGGATTAATTGGGATGGCGAGACATCCAGATATACAGAAAATCCAGATAACTGGATTGTTTTTTAAAATAAGCTATTTCGGCAGTTTTAAGGGGAAACAAATTTCTACAAAAAACTGTTTTAGTTTACACGTTTATTTACGTACAAGTAAAATACATAATTCCATTTATGTATTTGACAAATGGGAGAAAAATTTAAGCCATAAAAAATGTAGGACAATTAGAGTAAGAAAATGTTTATCCGACGGGCCAAGCCGTCCGGAAAAGTGACGATCCGGATTACTAGCGTACGGATAAGTGGAGTTCTACTATATCCCTAAAATTTAAGAGTCACGACTTGACTACATTCGTGCTTACCAATTTTAGCTTGCAGCTAAAGCAGAAACGTTCACTGACTATAGAACATACCAACTGCAATAGTTACCGAAACCTGTAGCTAATTTAAATGCCAGTTCTAATGTTAATTTGCACAAATCAAATTGTGTTAGAACGGAAAGACCGTGAAAAAGAATTACATTATACAACATGGCACTAAATGACGAAATTTCAATAGTGCCAACATTAGAAACGAAAGTTCATTTAGTCTGTCTTTATAACGTGAGAGATTTTAATTTCTCACAAGAATCTTGATGAACACCCGTGTAACGCCGTGCCGATTGGTGCGTAGTTACCAAAATTTCGGAGGAGCTTTCTGCCTGCATCTTTAGGGTATATGTAACTGAAGAAAACACAGAAGATGGAGCCAGAAAGTACCTCCGAAACGTTGGTAAGGCTTCACCAATCAACATGGTGTCATATACGATAATAATTTAAACCTCCATCCTGCATATCTTTCCGTTCTTTATCCGGAGAAAAAAACGTGTTGAACAAAACAAAATGCATTCCCGCATTGTTGGCTTCAACGGGAACAAACATCTGGCCGGTGGATCGAAAAAGCTGGTTGATCCGCCGAGATAACAGGTGAATAAAATGTAATAAAATACACATAATGATCATAGAAATGCCTTATCAATTACAGATAAAAAAAACACGTATATTTTTCATGTTTTCGTTAGTAATGGAGGCAAAATTTAAGCAAAAATTTCCAGCAATTTTGATATTTCTGGAAAAGACAGGCATATAAGCCGTTTGGTCAGCTATAAAAATGCCAGTTTGGGGTGGGGGTGTACAACGTGCCACACTGGGGAGGCAGAACGCTCTTCTCGAGTCTCTGGTAGCCGCGTTGAGTTCCCAATAGACACATCTGGCTCCCCCAAGTAAAAGTAATTACCCACCCCTGAATTGAGTGTATCTTCCAAAAGAGTTCAAACAAGTTGTATATTTTAGTGAAACGGCTGAATGTGTAAGTGAGCCAAATGGATTAGGATCTACTTTGAGCTAGAAACTTAAGCCCTTTCATTGAGCAAACTGCAGAGGAGCAAGTCACATGCACCGAGCGATAGAAGGGAGGCAGATGGTCAAATAAATCACTAAAAGCTTGTAGGGGAGGTTTACTAAATTCCGTATGCCAACACGAGCAGATTATATTGCGAATATTTTTGCGTGGACGATGTAAAGTATCGTGTGTTCGTCTTTTCTCTAAATAAACAGTGAAGGGGTAAATGTGGGATGGCGATGATTGAAGATCCAGATGGCCGAAGAGTGGAACAAACAGTAGGTTACAAGGATGGACATCAGTCAGCTGAAATCACTGTGTTGATGTCCAGTGACTGTAGACAATTCACGCAGGAGAAATCAGCGTAACTACTAGAAGTGTCATGTAACAATTCTCATCCGTAGCAACGATTATCATAGAGAAGGAGCTTTTTCGCCAGTTCTGTCTCTCAAGCACGCCCTGATCATTGAGAGTTGTTTGAAAATAATGGCTTGGATATATGTGCACGTTAAGTGATTCCTTGTAACAGAGTTTGCTGTAATACCGACTCAATTGTAGTTATTGGTCACTGCTATTTATTGCTGCTAGCTTCTGATCTTGTCCTTGACTATCATGATATATTACACTAATACACATGAATCCATCACAATCTCACACCCTATTTTAAAGGAACCTTTTTAGCCACATTAGCAGAATTTTGAAAAGCAAATATTAGCTTCGTCGCGTCTGCATGTCGCGGATTTTCATGAAATTTGAGGATTATTCGAAAATGTGTCAAGAAAATTCAAGATTTATTGAAATCTGATAAGAACAACAGTTACTTTAGATGAACACCTAAGTTTATTTATGACATGTCGCTGAATTCTTCTTAGAATGGGAATGTTGCAGACAGACTTTGTGAGAAAATCAAAATACAAATTTTATGTTCAATTTTTTCCAGAAAATCTTAACATTTATGAAACAATGTGTGAAAAATATAGTTGAGCTAGACAGGCCACAGACGCAGAAAAGGTGTGGTTTCCATGATGGACGACTAAGGAAAGAATATAAACACACTCATAACATGTAATTATTATTGCTCTTCTATAACAACAATGACTACCCGAACGCGCCTTAGCTTTGCATTATACGTACATTGCCTGTCGTGTATTGTTATCCTCCAGTCTACACATAAATCTCCAAATGGCGTTTCATTCAGATCACGCAGTTACTATTTTGGGTGTATTTCTTACGTCTCATTTGGCATGCTATTCAGTGCATCTATCTTATTGACCTTGATTCGATGATTGTAACAGTACATGGCAAGATGAAAAATTAATAATTTTCAACTTATAAATATTACTCCCCCATCTCTCTCTCTCTCTCTCTCTCTCTCTATATATATGTATATATATGAACGCACACACACACACACACACACATATTAATTTGTTCTTTACCCTAATCTCTCTTTAAGACAGGTCCACAGTCTCTTTCACATCCAGTTCTCCACGCAGTGCGATCTATGTTTCCTCTTTTAATTTCCAGTACCCCCTCCTTTTCTTAAGGTAGGTAGTAGCTGCTAACGTCTTCTTCATCGCCTTACCGTCACTTATAACCTTCCTTCAATAACTTTGTTTAGAAAGCAGTTCCTAGGCAAAAATGTGACCAGTACAGTTAAGCTACCTTCTTTTTATTGTATGTAGGTTAGTTTTTTCCTCCTTGAACCTATGTAATATTTCTTATATATATGTAAGGTAAAGGTAAACTGATCCCGTTATAGGCCCCGGTGTGGCCCAGAGGGTGGGTAGAGGTATAGCTCTACTCTTCCATGACCGCGGCACTAGAAGGGGCTGAGTGGTCAGCAGCACGCCCCCGCCGCACTTTACCCCCGGGAAAGACCCGGTACCCATTTTACAGGAGGCTGGGTGGGCCCCAGGGCCGGTCTGGAAGGGCGGATAATCTCGTCCCCAACGGGATTCGATCCCGGACCGTCCAGCCCGTAGTAAGTCGTTATACCGACTGAGCTACTCAGCCCATATATATGTATGTAATTATATATATATATATATATATGTATGTGTGTATATATATATATACATATACATACACACACATATATATATATATATATATGTATGTGTGTATATATATATATACATATACATACACACATATATATATATATATATATATGTGTGTGTGTGTGTGTGTGTGTAATGATAGCTTTTAACTTCTTGAGCCATAACTGAGTAATAACTTCTCCGTTTCCTGTATATTACATCTTATATTCCCGCTTGTAAACTTTATATCCCTCAAAAAACTTATGTGTGAGCCGGGATAGCTCAGTCGGTATGGCGACTCGATATGGACTGGACGGTCCGGGGATTGAATCTAGGTAGGGGCGACATTTTCCGTAACCGTCCAGAACGGCCCTGGGGCCCAAACAGCCTCTTATAAAATTGGTACGGGGTCTTTTCCGGTGGTAATGCGGCCGGGGCGTGGCGTTGACCACCCATACCCATCTAGCGCCGAGGTTAAAGAAAGAATAGAGCTATACATTTACCGCCATCTGGGCCTTCGTGTCTTGTTCTAAAGTGAAATTAACCTCTACCTTTTAACAAGCCTGTATACTGACTCCATAGTTTTCAGAAATAAACTGGCCATTATTTCTCATTTCTTCCGTCTTCTTACATACAGACGTCTTCCACTGCTTTTGATTTCGAAAAGTGCGTCAGTTATTCATAGGAAACTACTTCATCTTCATGTTAGAAGACTGTCATCAACTCTGAAGATGAAGGCAAAAGTTTCCACCGAAACACTGTTACTTATCTGTCTTGCTAAAAAGAGTCACATCACAGCATGCTGTGAACCTGACCTTCTCTTATTTTCTTAGACCAAAGAACAATAAAAATGGGTGAGATTGGACGTTCTGGGGGGGGGGGAGTTAAATATGAATAAAACTTTCTTGTGATTCGTGACGCTTTGTGATTCCAGAGGATCCAGATGTTTCAATAGACCGAAGTTTCATACGATTTAGTGGAAGCAGTAGAATTTATCTGAAACGTCGGTACTCGTCTATCGGACACCGTAGAGCCACATAACAGACAGCGTAAGTATTAACAAGTAAAAGTATCATTTTATATATTTTAATATTTAGTTTGTCTACATATAGGAGAAAGATACATAAATTACGTCATTTCTTCTCACATATCCTCACACTTTAACTCCAGTTAGTCTTAGCAATTAACTTCGTTTGCAAAAAATATCATCAGTAAAATGAAGGTCATGGTCAAAGTTCAAAAGAAGGAAACTTTAAGCTATGCGAAGGACTGACACATCGTCAAACGATGTTGTGTCTTCTCGTACTGTCTCATCATTCTCCTCTTCACTTCCTTATGCATTTTTCCTTTCACATGTTTTACGAGCTTCGGCTGTTTCCAAGATGGACACTGGAGAGCACAGCTGTGGTCCCTTTATTGGTTCTAGTGTCACATAACGTAATAAAAATCGCAATATGTTATGCTTTTTATTAAAGGAAAACTGCCCTTACACACAGTATATTCCTCCCTATCTTCTGTCAGTTTTTTTTTTATAGTGATGACTAAGGACGATAATCGTCAACATTGCGGAAGTATATAGCAAAAAGCCAGTTAGGTGAGGTGCCTATAAATGTAAGAAGCAACTATCGATATCGAGTTGATTAATCGTAGCTTGAGAAAATGATTTTGCATTTTATTTCATGCAGACGCATGCAACTGAATTATGAGCAAAGGAAAGAGTTGCCAGATTTGCTACGAGATGTCGCTGACAAATACCGTAGAATGTGAAGAGCTCTTCAGACCCAATCCAACTACCCAAATGCTATTGCATGAGACACGATGGTACTGAAATGAATCTTGAATTACGAATTTCCTGGATTTGTTTATGAAAGTATTTATTTTCATCCAGTTTTTTTTTTTAATTTTCTATCTTCGTTTCCTTCCTGTTTTTATGTCTATCGCTGTTAATCTCCATTCAATTTTCTGTGGCCTTATTGTTTCTCTGCATAACTTTCTCTGTTCTTCCAAAGTTTTTTCTTCCTTCTCTGTTAGTTTATTTCCTGATTATTACAATCTGTCCTCCTCACTTTCGCCCATTTTTTTCTTTCGCTATTTTCTTTTCTGTTTTTTATCTTTCTTCCCGTCTTTATTCTTTCAAATTCCTCTATTTTTTGCTTTACCTTTATTTTTCTCTATCTTTTTAGCCTTATTTTGCCCTCTAACCCTCTTTGTTGTTTTATTTTCTTCATTGTCTTACTTCTATCTCCCTATCTCTATTATCCTCTTTCTACTCAATTTCCCTTTCTTTCTTTTCCTATTTCTATATATATATATATACTCCCACTTCTTTTCTTTCATTCTTTGTTTTCTGTCTTCTCCTTTCCCAGTTTCTTTCTCTCTCTTTTTTCCCATACAACACCTTTCTCTATTTATTTCTAAATGTCTTTCACCTTTTATTTCTTCGAAAGCTCTTGCACATTCCAGTGTCTGACATAATTATTTGGGACTTTTCAGATATGAGAAGAGAAATTACTGAGTATCTAAAGGCGTAAAGTAAGGAAAGTCATATTTTGATGTATTTAGGACCGAAAAAGTCTCTGACTACAGGCACTAAATGAGCAGGAATAAATTCGGAATAAATATAACATAGCGAAACAAATTGCTTTCGCTGGCAGCTAGTTTAAAGTAACGTCCGTTCTGCTGCAATTCAAATTTAAAGCATTGGCTAGTGTTATTACTTGGTTTTGTATGGAGTTATTATGGGCCTTTGGAAATGTTTCGCCTCTATTCACTGAATGCAAACTGAAACAGAATTCCGTGTTTATTTGGAACTTTATCTCAATCATTTCAATCCAAATAAACAGTATAACAGAAATAAAGAAGAATTTACTTTGATGAGATTTTATTGACAAAACATGAAAAGAGTCCATTAATAAAGAGAAAAAATATTTTCATTTACGGTAAATTGCATCCCATTCAATTACTATAAGCACGAATATTTTTCTCCAGTTTTTACAAATAGTCTGAATGTTGCAATCTGACCTTTTTGCGACGAAAACTGGTAGTTATGTGTAAGTAGATAATATATATGTTTGTCATATTCATTATCATCATAAATAAGGAAATTTGTAATAATAATAATAATAATATACAGGGTGATTTATGAGGAAAGACCAATATTTTGGGAGGTAATACTATCAGTGATTATGAGAAAAAAGTTCATATTAACATGCGTCTAATTCTGAATGGTTTCCAATTTAGAGCTGTTTGAATTTCCACCTAACTCCTTTATTTTCTATCTGTGATATTAGATGAAGAGAGAAGTTTACGAAAGAAAGATGGGTACATGAGGCGAACTGCTGGCTCGCATTTTCGATGCTGCTGTCAGTAGAAAGAGACGTGAAGATCAACTCAGACGAACAACACACGATCTTCACACGAGAGTTACAAAGTGCTCTGAGTTTGACGGTGGAGTTTTCGAAAATTTATTGTAAGTGTAACAGACTTGTCATTTCCGTGTACCAAAATTGTCATTGAACAATTAAATTAAAGTCAAAATTAAATTAAGAGTGATTAATTGCCCTTTCTTTGTTAACATTCACACATGTTTTGTGTTTGTACATTCAAACAGCTGTATCTCGGTAAACATTCAGAATTAGTCACATATCCATACGCACTTTATTTTCTCACAATGGCCAGTAATATCACCTCCCAAAAAATTCATCTTTCCTCCTAAACCACCCTATACTTAACCTAAAAAACAAGCTGCATGATACGAAGTTGTGCAGAAGACGTATATCACAATATTACTCACATGTTCTCTCTCTGTTGCTGACAATACACATAATAAGATCAATATTCCATTTATTAATTGTTAACACACCACTGAGAGAATTGAAATAGTCCTGTGACATGGACCACATTAACAATAATAATAAACATACCGTCTCCAGTCAGTACTCAATGCATCACTCTACTTTTAGAAGAGATTTTTCACCATTACTACTCCAGCAGTGGATAATTACTTACTTACTTATTCCATGGTGCAGAGTCCTTCTTGAGCAGCTAACTGATTTGCAGCTAGTCAAGAAATTCTCCACATTTCACGGAACCCGAAGGTTCATTACCGCACTCACAAGGGTCCGCCACCTATCTCTATCCTGGACCAGCCCAATCCAGTCCATATACCCACATCCCACCTCCCGGAGATCCGTCATAGTATTATCCACCCATCTACGCCTAGGTCTCCCCAGTGGTTCCTTCCCTCCGGTTTCCCCACCAAGACCCTATACACCCCCCTCTCCTCACCCATATGAGCCACATGTCCAGTCCATCTTATTCTTCTCGATTTTATCACCCGCACAATATTGGGTGAGGAGTAAAAATCATTTAGCTCCTTGTAATGCAATCTCCTCCATTCCCCCGTTACCTCATCCCTCCTAGGGCCAAATATTCTCCTCATCACCATATTCTCAAACACCCTCAGCTTCCTTTCCTCCCTCAATGTCAACGACCAAGTTTCACGCCCATACAAAACAACAGGCAAAATTATAGTTCTATATATCTTGATCTTTAAATTTTTAGATAGCAACCTGGAAGACAAAAGATTCTGCACCGAATGATAGCAAGCATTTCCTGACCTCATTCTACTCTTTATTTCTTCCCGAATAGAATTTTGAAATGTTAAAGTTGTTCCCAAATATTTAAACTCTTCCACCCTCACTAAGGTACTATTATCAATCCTCACACTGTGATTTCATCCTGCATTCTGATCTCGAGACATGACCATATACTTAGTTTTATCTGCACTTACTTCCAGTCCAATCTCCCTAGTAGCAGCTACTAAAGCTTAGCAGTGGATAATTATAAAGGATAAACAAAGACATAGTTCTCCCTCTGAACGTTTCAAAGTCTTCTCTCATACCGAAACTTGGTAACAGTGCAGTGATAGGTTTTACCCCCCCCCCCCGACCGCTTTACCCCCGATCAAACCTCTCGATACACAGAGCATGGGAGACTGAGTGGCTCTCGTAACTGAGTTTGAAGGATTCGGAGAAGAGGAAGGTCTGTTGCCTCTAATTATAATGTATTATCTTTATCGAGATGTGACTCAGCGTCTCCTCTCATCATTGCGCATGCGTACCTAAGACGATGGTTAAAGTAGAAAATTGCGATCATTCCAATTTAAGTCCGTTTTTAAGCCAAATAATGAGGCTCTTATTGCTTGTGTCTGAAACCGCATTGCTCTGTAGTAACTACGCAGATTTTGTCTGAAGGCCTCATGGCTGTGGATAATTGTACACAGTTTTCAGGAAATTCGGGAAAAATTTCTATTTAATTAAACTAAGAATAGAATTCTTTTTTCTTGGGAGTCATGCGTTCACATCCTGTATCTACGAAATGCTGATTGTCAAATTATTACGTTGATCAAAGTCTAAAGCATTACAATCGATTGCTACCAAGAGGAAGGTTTTCTTGTTTGATTGCGAAATGAACTTTGAAGTTTGAAGTTACACACTCATACGTAATGTATGGAAAAAATAAGAAATTTTGTTACGAAATATCTACAGCCTACTGGAACGTGTGTGAAGTGACATTGTCAAGTACCGAATCGGATGCTGAAGCTAATGCCAAAAAAAAAAACACTATCCCACTACAGGCCTGGACAGGCCCTGAGGGCTCCAGCAGGTTGAGGCGCCCTGATTTCAAGATAATCGGCACATGAAGGTGGTAAGGTTGTCAGCCCTAGGCACCGGCCGCCCTTACCCCCAGGAAATATTCCTGATGCTCATTTCTGTTAGAGGCTGAGTCAACCCCAGGGTGATAGTGCGGCCGGAAGGATTATGTCAATGAAAAATTCCAATGACACCATCGGCAATCGAACCCATGATCTTCCGGTTTGTAGCGCAGTGCCTCAACCAACTGCGCCGAGTGTCTCCGAAGCTAATGTTACAGAGAATAAAGGCAGAGGTCACTCAATGTCTTGGCCTACGCAGGCACAGAGGAAAGGTGGAGGTATCACTCATAACCATTTGCAACCCAGCATTAGAAGGAGGTTGGTGGTCAGTACCACGCTCCGGCCGCTTTAACCCCGGGAAAGAGAAATGGTACAGATTTTACGGGAGGCTGTTTGGACCTCTGGACCGCTCTGAACGGCACGGAGAGTCCCACCGCATCGGTTTTCGATCCCCTGACCGGACAGCCTGCAACGAAGTGCAATACCGAATACGCTGTCCAGGCCACCAGTGAACTAGAAAGCAAGTGTATTCCAGTTATGAGTAAATAAATTAGACAAATGTCACGATACTGCTTACTGTGCTGATACTTATAATTGATCAGAGACACAAAACTCTAGTTACAGAACGAATATCACAGTGCAAAGGTAAAGCAGTTCCGTTACAGGCCTGGAGTGGCCCAGAGGGTTCCAGGAAGTTAAGGTTCCCAGATTTCATGACAACGGCACAGGATGGTGGTAGGTTGTCAGCCTTACGCACCGGCCGCTTTTTACCCCCAGGAAATGCTCTTGGTACTCATTTCTGTTAGTGGCTGAGTCGACTGCAGGGCCATAGTGCGATCGGAAAGATTTTATGTCAACGAAAAATTCCAATGACACCATCTGGGATCGAACCAGCGAACTTCCGATTTGTAGCACAGCACCTTAATCGCTGTGCTACCGCGGTCCCCATCTGGGATCGAAGAAGCGACCTTCCGATTTGTAGCACAGTACCTTAACCACTGTGCTACCGCGGTGCCCATCTGGGATCGAAGCAGCGACCTTCCGATTTGTAGCACAGTACCTTAACCACTGTGCTACCGCGGTGCCCATCTGGGATCGAAGCAGCGACCTTCCGATTTGTAGCACAGTACCTTAACCACTGTGCTACCGCGGTCCCCAGTATCAGTGTATATGCTGCAATTATTAGTGTTATAGATATTATGTTACGTTCAGGTACATCTCATATTAAACCTTTAAAGACAAAATGTGTCTGTTTTATATAATTACTCAACGCTTACCGTGCAGTGAACACCCCCCCCCCCTCCTACCTCGGTTATACAAAACCAGTCTGTTAACGCTGTATGAGGTAAAAGCCGCTGTTTGTTCTGCGGCCCGTACACAACAATATGGCGCAGCGTGAGTGCCGTGTAGAATTTTTGATTATCAATTTTGGTGGCACATAAAGTAATCGCTAGGCTATAAAACGTTAATATGCATCGCACGAAAATAAAATTTTTTAAGTCAAGTACCAATAATTTTTTTTCCGAGGAGCTATATCTGAGATATTTTTATGAACTTATTTTTGGGGTTGACGTAATGTAGGAGAGATTTCGCAAATTTCCACGGATATAAACTTACACCGAGAGAAGAGACCCCCAGTACCAGTTGTTGTTGAAATCAGTTCAGTAGCATCGGATATAAAAAGGGTAATCCCACCACTGTTCTTCAATTTTGTGCAAATGTAAGAAGAAATAATGTAACATGCATATACTCGCATTCTTCAGTTAAATGAACGTTAAATTCGCCGAGAAGGTAGCAATTCTGCTTTGTATCCCGCAGGTTACAGTTTCAAATCTCGGCCCGGACATTGGTTATTTTGACTGGGGTTACTTGTTTTTCCTCAATTCCTCCCGTAACAAGCGGTAATGTACCTCACATAAGGCAACCACTTTTTCATCACTTTCACAGTTCGATTATTAATCATCCTGTCATTCAGCACTACACAGTCTAGCAACTGACAAAGTCGTCACACAAATAATAACAAATAAATAATTAACATTGAACGCAATATTTATTATAGTATTATTTTTTCAGCTATGCGCCTTTGCCATCTTAGGCTAGTAAGCGCCGCACGCGCGGCGAGTTCACTGTTCAACACTAGATAGCATCACATACTCCATTGCAGGACAACCCGAAGCCCAAAGCGATTAGGGATGGCAGCGATATTCTGTTAGTAGTTTCACATTTGAAAGCGAGAGGGTACTGAACGCAGGCTGTGCCCGCTTCTGCCATCTGGAGGACCATCTCAATGTTAATTCCAAGAAAATGCACGTTAAATCTGTGATCTCTTCCATGCATTATTTAAATCGCTAAAGGCCAGAGTCATACGCATTAAGAAACTCCGCGTCCTTCCATACATCATATTTGTGTGTATCGTGTGATTTTCACAGTAAACACCTTTGTTTCTCTAAACCACATTAAGTGTTTGGCCTTTCTGCTGGGGACGGTTGATGTTTTGTATGAGGGAAGAACCGAGTTTTCGTATTTAATTTAGACCACTTGTTCCCAAAGTGTGCATCGCGAATCCGTTCAAGTTTCCAAGGGATCCGTGGATACATTTCCGTAATAGTTACGGTGAAGTCAACATAATTGTAAAATTAAAGGGATAATGTTTTGTTAAAAATAATCGAGGAGTTTCTTTAATTCGCAGTATGTTTATTTGGAGTATATAATTAAGAAACTTCCAGTATCCACGAAGCGAGAGACAGTCATTTTAGTTATGGTCAAATCATGCAACGTATGCCACTGGTATGTATTGGTGTCTATATGAAATCGGTTCTGAGATACAAATTTTTAATTTTGGATACCTGTCTGCGGCACAATCCATATTTAGGTGAACAAGGATGTGAGGATCCGTGGTTATTTTACGAAACCAAAAGGAATCAGCAAGCAAAAAAGTTTGGGAAACAATGATTTTGACGAATGTCATATTTTCCGTGTAGCTCTCTCGTCGTTATAACAATTTCGCCGTAATACAATCCTTGCAACACAAAATTACAAATACAGCCCACAGGAAGTTTACGCTCAACTTTCTATCCCTGCTGTTTACTCAAAGCAATCCGCATCCCATCGCCTTATCTTCTTCACTCCCAAGGCTACACAATGCCTCCAGTCTGCCATCTCCAAAAGCAAAAGCAGACACTGCCTGGGAATTATGAAGAAAGTTACTTTATTGTAGTAAATGTAGGGTGTTTAACAACTCAGTTCCCATTTTAAACAGAATTTTCTCTTAAATATCAAGAAGCAACCGCATGCTAGTTCAGTGCTGACTGGCGTGTTTTGACGTAAGTGAAACTGTGTATTTTGATCACTCAGGTCCGCTTAGTACCAGGGTCTAGACATTTACTGTACTGCAGAAGCGTGGCAAGTTTTGTGTGCATGCCTCTTATGAAAGATGATGTTCTTTGCCTTTGTAATAATCTTTGTGCAGTCTTCTTGGGGTACCATACACTTCAATTTTCCGCTATTATTTGTTATTTTATTGTACAACTATCTACGCCTTCCCCGGCTAGACAGCACTCAGACAAATTTGATGTGTATTGGACCATGCATCATCTTGATAACTGAAGAATAAAATCCAACTAGATACCACTTATTACTTTATTATGCTTATGTTAGGCTCAACATGTTTCGGGCACCATTATGCCCATCATCAGGACCTCACGACGATAGCGTTGGTTACCACATAGGCCGTCTGGTTCTCGAGTTCCTGCTGATTGGAAGTTAAGTGCAGGCAGGACGGATGAGTGTCCGGACACACGGCCTATGTGATAACCAACGCTATCGTCGTGAGCTCCTGATGATGGGCATAATGGTGCCCGAAATATGTTGAGCCTAACACAAGCATATTAAAGTAATAAGTGGTATCTAGTTGGATTTTATTCTTCAGTCAACACTCAAAAAAATCCAATTTTAGCCTAACATTAATTAGTGAACACACACCACATACAAACAGAAGCCACCAAATCTAAACAACTCCCATATACGTATTTCGTAAAACAAATAGACATCGGATTAAGAAAAGAATATTTTAATATTATTTTCTATAAGGCAAGTAGCGTGTAATTAACGAACACGATGTTGTTCGTTGCTCGTAAAGCCTTAGAAATTCTGTAAAGCAGAGGAAGGAGGTCGCAAGCCGAATCGTAAGCTTAGCAGTGCTGTGAAGTCCCAGCTTTACTATCACGCTTGAGGCGAAATAAAAAAAAATATTGAGACCCACTTTTAGATTCCTGGCGACTCCAGTTTGAGAACCTCTGCACTTCAGTACACTACACATCTGTTCTTGAATATCGCCAGCATGTCGTGTGTAAGGACTTTTTTCCTGTGGGATCTATGAATTACTTTCCTTAATGTAGCTTTTAAGGGTGTCAAATAGAAATCTGGATCTGAAAAGCAGAAGGGTGTATGATTAGTTTTATCACATTTGAGATAATACGCAATTTTATCTGAAATTCAAGCTCTTTAAATAGAAAGCTGTAAGTCTTAATACTGCCCCATTGTAGCTGGACACAGAATTCACCAGCTGTAGGTCACATGTTGGTCTAAGAGAAATTAAGTAGCGTCTCAAATATAAAATTGGACTTAAACACTTCTGCTTCTCAATTCCAGAAATATGTTTGCTGCGAAATAATTCGTATGCATTTAACTATGGAGGAAATAGTGGTGGTTAAAGATGGCGTTTTAGGCTAGACGTAACACAAGAAACGCCCTATGTGGAGACCAACTACAACATTCCCTTCTGTGACCTGGCACCAGTTACTAAGCTGTTTGTTGGATTTTCATGAAATTCGGTAGAGAATATTTTGCAAAAAGTCGATTAAGCGTGAGTTTTGTGAAAAATCGGCCTGAAGACAGACAGGCCTGTACTTTACTTGAGGTCATCAATGAATTTCTACACATGCTCTTCACGTTTATTCATCCGATTTGGGCGTAAATGGATTCTTGCCATATTCACTGAACTTTTTCGCCCGATTTCTTTAAAATTTGTTACAGAACATGTCGACAACAAGTTATTAAGCGATTAAGATTTTGTGAAATTAAGTGCAGTGGTAGCCGCTTTGTACTTGGTGTTGATAAATGAACTTTATTCGTAGTTTCAACCCTTATCTTCCGATCTGGGCAAATTTCAGTACAAGTAATGGCTACTAATCCTCTTAGGCTTGTGGGTTTCGCAAAAATCGACGGGTGGAAGGTTTTACTTTTATTTTATTATTATTATTATTATTATTATTAACTTCAATTGGGTTGGCAGCCGGTGGCAGTGGTTGTTTTACATGTATACGAAATATGAAATTGGTTACTAATAAATTTACGTCGGGAGGGCTACATAAGAAGCATGTAGTGGCAACTTGGAATCTTGGGAACCATCTCATTCTTATGGGTGTAAAGGGAACTACCACGTGTGTAATATAAAATTGTATTACTGTTAGGCCTAAAATAACGCCTTGGTAATTGACCGTGCTACGTCACGGAATAAACATTTGTCGGTACTGCTGAACTGTACCATGCTTGCTGTGAACAAGTGATATGATATGATATATTTGTTAACTGCAATTGGGTAGCCACCCGGTGGCTTCAGCAGAAAATCCTCTCACGGAAAAAGGCAAAACGTGAAAAGAAAAACTTGAATAATACATATGATAATATCTATATATAATAATATGATACCTCATTTTCCGATCTCAGTGGCCGAGCGGTCAAAGGCGTAGGTCTGCGGCCGCTCGCCTGTTGAGATTGTGGGTTCGAATCCCACGGGGGACTTGGACATCTGTTGTGATTGTTGTGTGTTGTCGGGTAGAGGTCTCTGGGACGGGCCGATCACTCGTCCAAGGGAAACTCTACCGACTGTGATGCTTCGTTTTATGTGATCTAGAAATCTCAAGAATGAGGCGGCCATGGTCCTCATTGGGCCGGGGCTCCACGAAAAGGAACACAGGCAATGTACGTATTTGTAATATTGAGACAATTTCATGCAACCATTGCAGCTGTGGAAAAGCAATGAGTCTTATATATTGTGAGAGTGTGTTTTAGCCTTGGGTATCCAACATGCAATACGCATGCACCATGTGGTTATTTGTGGCCTGTCCGGCTCTACAATATTTTTAAACATTATCTCATTAACGACACGATTTTTCGAAAAAAAAAATTATTGAATGTGATTTGTGTTTCGATTTTCTCTACAACTTTTACCTGAAATATTTCTCATTCTAAGAAAAATTGGGCTAGATATGATCAAAAGGACAGGCAATGTACGTATAACGTAACATTGAGGCTTGTTCTTGCTACCACAGTTGTAGAAAAAAAATCAATACCTGTTACATATTCTGAATGTGTATTTGTAGCCTTAGGTATCCAGTGTGAAATACACATATACGCCAATTTGTCATCGGTGACTTGCCCTACTGTACAATATGTTTCCACATTATCTCATAAATGGCACGATTTAAAAAAAAATTATTCGACATATAATGTATGTTTATCTCAGTAATTAACCTCTGTCAACCTGTGCACGAGACGGCCACATATAGGTGTGATGAAAGCAGAGGCTGTATAATACAATTTTGACCTCCTGATGATGAACATATGTGCTAGAAACATGTAGAGGCAAGGCATTAAATAAACCTATTGTAAAACAAAGTTTTGTGCATCAAGTTGGTTAATTACTGAGATAAATAAACTGAGATGCATGGTCAGCAAAACGTCAAAATATAATGTGTGTTTTGATTTTCTTCACAAATTTGTCTGCAACATTTCGCATTCTAAGAAGTGAACGAGATATGATCATAAATGTATATTGGTCTTCATGTAAATCACCGGTTATTCTTATCCTTTTTTAATTAAACTTTAATTTTCGTGACAGATTTTCGAAAAAGTGCTCAGATATAACATTTCATGGAATCTGTCCAGCGGAAGCCGAGTTGTTCCAAGCGGACAGACAGACGATCATGACGAAACTAATAGTCGCTTTTCGCAATTTTGCGAACGCGCCTAAATATATATAAAGCTCTTCTCGTGAAATACCCGTTATTCCTGTCCGATTTTAAGACACTTCAATATTCTTGACCGATTGCCGAAAAATACTCAGATATCAAATTTCATTAAAATCCTTCTAATTGAAACCGAGTTGTTTCATGCAGACGGACGGACACACATCACGAAGCTAACAGTCGCTTTTCGCAATTTTGCGAATGAATCTAAAAATATTTCTTAGTAGGAGTACCCCTCGTGCTCACAAAATGCGTCACTGCTGGATTCATTAGGGTTTATGTGGCGTTTTGATGAAGATTCCCATCTGGAGCTTTAATTCCAACCTTACGTGCGTCGGTTTCTTTTGTCGGAACCTTGCGCTCGTGAGGCGGCCCATATCCTGTTATTAAGGCGGTCAGGCTGCGCTCAAACAAGGTAATTGCACCAAGTTAAGGAAAGAGATAGCACAAGTATGGAGGCAGGAGAGAAAAGCCGGATGAGCAAATAATTACACAGTTACATTCATATTTCCTAGCGGTAACATGCATAACCAAGTGGCAAATTGGATAAGTATGGGTATTATTTCTGTGCACATGACTAACCTTCCTACCTTATGTTACAGAACAACCAGAAAAAGTATCTAATCTGGTTTACTTTATTTATAAAGGTGGCGCTTCAGGGGTGAAATTCTGTTGTTGCTGTCGCTACTAGAAATGTGGATCCTTGGCATGTGACAGTCGGTCTGTAACACTGAAATTTGTAGCCTTCGCTGTCGGCTCAAATAAGTAGAGTGTATCTTTATTAAACTTGCGTATCGGGCGAAGTCGGTATAGCGACTGGCAACGGGGTGGACGGTCCGGAGATCGAATTCCGGTGGAGACGAGATTTTTCGCACCCGTCCAGGCCGGCCCTGGGATCCACCCAGCCTCCTATGCAAAGGATACCAAGTCTTTCCCGTAGGTAAAGCGGCCGGGGTATGTTATTGACCACCCATTGTTTAATAATGATATCTTTGTGTTTATTTTGATGTCTAGTAACTTTCATCCCGTTTCTTCTTCTTCTTCTACTTCTTCTTCTTGTACTACCTCTTCTTCGTCTTCTTCTTCTTCTTCTTCTTCTTCTTCTTCTTCCATTGGCACTACAGCCCAATGTGGGCTTTGGCCTGTCTCATCCCCGTTTCAGTTGAATTAATTTCTGTACGTATTTAAAATCAACAGTTATTGAATTTATTGATTATTTCGCAAACGCGTTTCGGCCCTTGGACTTCCGTCACTCTTTACTTACTCCATTGTTCATGTCAGATTCTGATAATTACATACGCAATTTTACTACGCACTACTGCAGTTTTAAAGCTCAAAGTTCCACTAATTTAAGTTCATAAATGCCAAAGTTCATACTTTAGAACTTAATTCTTTTATAACAGGTTAAAATCTTTTACATAACACAGGCAAACAATTTATTTTTTTAAAATTTAAATATGCAATTTAAATTACTTTCTTTCTATCGTTCAAATTTAAATTTTCTTTGCTCTTTTGCTCGTTAGCTGTCAACACAATATTTTTCTCCTCACCACCCTAACATTAATAATGCTATTCTGGTCTAACATTTCGCAGCAATAAATTCGATTCTCAACAAGTTAATAATGCCCGCCAATCTCAACTGTTCTGACACGATCCTCCTTTTATGTTCTCTAGATGCTAAATTCGAGAATAGTTTTAAGAAAAGGAATGAGTTTTTTAATACACATTTTAAAATTACAGCCGATTACAATCGATAACTCTTCGCGTCTATACTAGACGTTTAATACCGATTGTGCTTGGTGACCGATGCTCAGCTGTTTCTTTAGTCTGATTTCGTATATCACAGAGAACATAGTCTCCGTTAGCTATAAATCATGCGACAGACGCACCCAAGGGGGGCGAGGCTGCCGTACTGCAGCCCTCCACCCTAAATCACAATGTACAAAACACATATCTTTGTAGACACGATGGTATCAAACATTTTACATGATTCAGCCGAAAACAACCACTGAAATCTGCTGATGGTTAGTACATTAGAATTATGAAAAGCAAAATACAAGCTTAGGAAGTCCTACACGAAATTTAACAAACCAACAAAAATCTACCTTTTGATTTAAATTAGGCGAATGAGTCACGGAATATGTAGTTACATTTGTACGTATATAAACTGCTTTGCAAACAGTGTTATGTTACTGTTATACTCGCGTTATGATTTTTTTAAAATAATTTTTAAAATCAAATTGTTTATAGCTCCCCCCACCATCCCAGTAAAAAGTTTTTGGTGCGCACCCCAACAATGCTGCTCTATAAGTGTCCGTTCAGACACAGTCAAGGGCTGAGGAGAACACAGTGTGTTTAAATAATAAAGCTGTTTGTTGGGCCTCATGACCTACCTCAACAGAAAAAAACAACTTGTTTCATTTATGAAGACGCTCACGGTATGTCCACAAGTAAATGGCCTTTCATGCTGTTTTAAAGAAGAATTTTCTGGGAAGGTTTTAGTAAAATTCCCCAATATTCAGCAGGAGCTGAGATTCAGAGTAGGATGACTCAAATGGTAAATTGAACTGTTCTTGGGATTTCATGTACTTAAGGCAATGAAAATTCATATTTCTGCTCTTTAGATTTCTGACACATACCTTGTAGGTTAGACATCAAGCCCTTGGTACTATAGACTGACCTCTTCTTCGGAAAATGGAGGCAGCCTGTTCTTTCAAGGGACTGGTACCATTTTCAAACCAGAGCACAAAATAGTAAATAATATATATTAATTTTCACGTTCTTATCGTGCCTCTTAATATTATCAAAGTTTTATTTATTCACCAACTGATGCACCAGTGAGTTGTCTTAATAAACAGTACTAAAATTTACATTAAAACAGCGCCGAAATGTTTCGGCGTTACAGTTACACCATCATCAGGGAGCACATTAATTTGTGCTTACTAAAGTTACACTTGTTAAAATAGTCCTTTAAAATACATCGGTGTGTGGTTAATACGGTGGTTGTGTGGCTGCATATATTAGGTCCTTATTGGTGTCTGTTTGTTACACTGTTCGGCAGTAGATGATGGTGTAACTGTAACGACAAAACATGTCGGAGCTGTTTTAATGTAGATTTTAATGTGAAATTTTAAAATTGTTTTTTAAGACAACTCACTAGTGCATCAGTTGGTGAATAAATAAAACTTTGATAATGTAGATTAATGTTTATCTCGAAATAAAATTAAGGAAATAAATGGTACCTTACAAGTTACATACAATAGGTGTAGGTAAAGGTTAAGGTCACCCTGGAACAGGCCATGAAGACCCAGAGGGGTAGTAGAGGTAGAGATCTACTCTTTCTTTAACCTCGACTCTATTTGGGGGTGGGTGGTCAACGCCACGCCCGACCGCTTTACCCCCGGGGAAGGAGCCGGTACCCATTGTGTAGGAGGATGGGTGGGCCCCAGGGCCGGTCTGAACGGGTGCGGTAAATCTCGCCCCCACCAGGATTCGATCCCCGGACCGTCCAGTGAGTAGCGAATCGCTATACCGACTGAGCTAACATTGCCCCTACATATAATAGGATAACTGCAAAATACCTTCTAAACGCAAAGAGTAGATTGACTGTACTTAATTCCTGTTTTGCCTGTAAAGACATAATATGGGACACGAAGTTAAGTACACATCTGCATGTGGTGCCTACTTTAAGAATTAGTGGATCTACAAGTCTGCTCCCCCCCCCCCCCCCCCCCCCCCCCCCCTCCTCCCGGGGGCGCAGACAAATTTAAAAAAAAAAAGAGAGGGGTGAGGATGGCGTGATGTATAAAAAAAAAA
>Ga0131853_10003787_pt1 | contig 27213 bp, 13 predicted proteins | sample TergutLab28metaG_FD_92764 | JGI IMG/M metagenome (GOLD analysis project Ga0131853, IMG submission 92764) | Labiotermes labralis P1 segment gut microbial communities from Petit-Saut dam, French Guiana - Lab288 P1 (version 2) (version 2) | ecosystem: Host-associated > Arthropoda: Insects >...
CCACAAAGGGACTCCCCCCGTGTTTAAACAAATAATAGGGGCCCCATTTAAATTTGAGTCCTTCCCCCCCCCCCCCCCCCCCCCGGCATTTAATTCTGGCTACAAATAGTTAGTATTTAACAATCTGTCTGGAATGCATTAAGTCTGTGCATGCATCATTCTGTGTGTTTTCCAACATAAAAAGAACTTGAAATTATGAAACATAGAAGAAACACCCCAATGTAGCAACATCATTCTTCTTGATCTCTTCTTGTGATTGGATATCATCAAGAATACCAAACCCTTAAAAAAAAATAATTCATTCTTTCCAAACAATTCGTTTTGTTTCAGTGTGTTAGATACTTAAAACAATACACCTCTATTTCAGTTGAGGTATAGTTAACTTAATCTTCTAAACATTAAGCATGTTAGATTTACACTTAAGACTATACCAGCAACTATGCTACACTTACCAACAACCTTCTCACACTTTTCAAGCAAACACTGGATAGTACAGTTCAGGACTGAGCTCTGAAGCTCTGCTTCTTATTTATTTCCATGGATTCTAGGGTTATTCAGCAAAGTCTTGAACTGTACATGGAAGTAGGCCACAAATATGTTTTCTTCATTTTCTCTCTGTACGTACCAAGCCATCAACTTCTGGATCATTCATAAGGAATGGTTTCCTGTCCCGCTCTTGATGCTGCACAAATGCCTGGATATCCATATTAAAGCTCTCAGAGTTTGGACACTCAGCTGACTGGGTTGCCTGCTCACATCTTTCAAATAACAGTGCCAGCAATGGGAATAATGGATGTCTGCATCAAACAGCAAAGAGAGTTATAAGATCAGGTTTTCATTGCAGAACATGTGCACAGTATAATCATGCAGGCTGCAGCAACATGTTATCTTGGGGGTGGACAGCAACATTTCCAAGCAACACATACTGCCAACTACCTGGTCACCTAATCCTTACTGCAAAAGGGCAGTTGCTCACCATGCCACTGAACTTTTCCTACTGGTCTTGACAGCTCAGCTGCCACTACATTACCTGCTACCCATTGTCCAAAACCTGGTTACATCCTGGCCCAGTAATTGTGCCCCTCTAGATGTGGAAGCGTAGTAAAAGTAAAGTTGTCCCTTTCCATGCCATGAAGGCAAAAAGGCAGAGAAGAGATACATTTCTACTCATTCTTAACCTCCATGCTAGATGGAGGTGAGTGGTCACCATCAAGTTCCAGTCACTTTAGCCCCAGAAAGAATTCCAATACCCATTGAACAGGAAGCAGAATGGGCCCCAGAGCCAGTCTAGATGTTTTAGAGACGAGAAAATTCTCTTGCTCCTGATCAGATTCCAACCCTGGACACTCTAGTCCATAGCCTAGTTCCTATACCAACTATACTATTCCTGTGGAAGTATGAAAACCTGGAAGGTTGGTATCCACCTCCAAGACTACATGGTATCACAACCCAGAAGAATGTGAACATAGTAGCATGAAGATCTGAAGAATGTGAACACAGTAATATGAAGATCTGGCATGAAAACACTGACACACGTTTATCAACATGTTAATGGAATGGAATGACACCATGACCAAGAAACATATAAAATTTCTACAAAGAAAGAGTGCCATTAAGATAAAGTGAACTTTTCAAGTAATACTCATTCATACTTGTATACAGATCTCTTGTCAGCCTCAAACTGTGCCTGGTCTGGTGGACCAAAACCTGTGCCCTGGTCATTTGATCCTGTAGTCATTGCCACTCCACCTCCAGCCTCTGTCTGCTCGTAGCCTGGGGTCACCATAGTGCTGCCCTCTTGCATGTCCCAGCGACAATCACGCTCCCATCTGTTGATAGAAAAATTAGTATATGTGAATAAAATGCAGAACAAACAAAATGCCAGTTAGTCTACCTGAACTAAATGCAGAAGAATGTATGCCAAAGCCATAAGTACAATTGCTTTGCCAATCAAAATATTAAAACCGCATGTTTAAACAAGTGCAACAATCTGAAAAACACACAATTACCATAAATAATTTGTATGTATGTGACATCTGAGGTCTTCAATGGCAATGGTTATGAAGATTGGTGTCCTGCAGGCTGCGTAGAATCATAGTCTCGTTTCTATCATGAAGATGGAGGCATGTTTCTATTAAATGTCACTAGTACTTTTATTAGACTATGCAATATAACTCAGGACAGCATATGACCTAAAGCTTAGTAGATATTTATATGAAAGAGAGGCAGATGAAAAAGTTGTTATAACTTCCTCATAATCATTACCAATTGCAAAGCTGTAGCCCAAGGTTAAGATGTAACCAGTATAAATCTTGGTGGTACCAGCAGCATGGATGGTTTATTTAAGTTTAATGTGTGACCAGGTAATGTCTGGTAGGATTTTCATCAAAATTACTATGGCCTTCCTCCTCCTAATTCATTTCCCTCCATCACACACACACACACACAACGCACTCAACTAAAGCATGATCTTTATGCTATACTACAAGGTCATTATTTTATCTGACACATATCACTGGTTATTTCCCACTGCTATTCAAATTTGCCATGACTCAGAGACCATGCATTGTAGTTCATTGTATTGTAGTTAATACTAGGTTTTTATTCATCATATTTAAAGAAGGTACTGGAAAGTTTGTGGGCTGGATAGCTCAGTTGGTATAGCGACTGACTATGGGCTATACGGTCCGGGATCGAATTCCGGTGGGGACGAGATTTTCCGCCCTTCCAGACCGACCCTGGGGCCCACCCTGCCTCCTATAAAATGGGTACAGGGTCTTTCCCAGGGGTAAAGTGCGGCCGGGGTGTGCTGCTGACCACTCACCCCTTCTAGTGCCGAAGTCATGGAAGAGTAGAGCTAAACCTCTACCCACCCTCTGGGCCACACTGGGCCTGTAACGGGATTACTTTACCTTTACTGGAAACTTTTAGTTCAGTGTCATGCAGTTAATACGTATTAGGTTCATGTCACATTTAAAGGTGCCAGAAATGGTTTCCTTTGGCTCACATACAGACATCACATCTAACACACTCACAGCTCACTACGTGTAGAATTTCTGCTGGTGAAACTACAGACACTACAACCTAAATATTTCCTTCCCAACTGTCCTTTAACATGCTCCACAATAAAAAAATTGCACAGGTTGAGATCTAGCAAATAGGAATGCCATAATTTCCTGCTTATCATTCTGTCACCAAAAACACTCTCCAAACAGTGCATAGAATAGTTTTCAGTGGCATGTGCATGGATTATCTCATAATTGGGCAGGTGCTCCAAAAATGGAGTCAGAGTGTAACATACTGGTGTGAATTTATGGCCTCTTGTTGCACTCAAAGCATACCACACCAACTTTAACATCACGAATGGCACTCTTCATTAACAAGGGATTATCTGCAGGCCATTAACTAATATTCTGCGAGTTCACATATCCACTGAGATAAAACAGAACAATCATGGTGTCTATTTCTTCAACACAGAACCCATGCAGCTACCAATTCACAAAATTCACTTCTTTTAGCACTGCATTTAGCAAGTGTCATACAGAAACGCATAATCCTAAAATGCGTTCCACACTGCGACTTATGACACACACAAACCTAAGAAGCTGCCTCTCTGACAAGGCACATCGGGGCAGGCCACTGACCTACATTTTATACATTAAATAAGCTGACAGGTAGTGACCAACGATATGGGTCAGATAAATTAATGTCCATGTACAACAAAAACATGCAACTGGAAATGAATGAAAGAGTCTGCTAGTAATTTGTCAATGAGAACTGCAAATAAAATATTCTTCTTGCCTTTTCTTCATATATTTTAACTGCTATAAAACATAAAATTTAATCACACTGAATATTACTGCACATAGGAACACATTCTTGATATTTATTCTGTCTCATCATGTGAAAGCAGAACTACCCCACTGTGTCCATTACATGTAGCTAGGGGCCTGGAGATACAAGACTAGCAGTATGGTACAGGAAGCTGTGCCACTGTTGGACTGTATTTTAAAGAGTAACCTTCAGCCACACAACGTTTTGGGGTTTTAGGTCAAAGTACAGTCACAAAAATGTTGTATGATGTCACATCTGCTCAATATGAAACTTCTCTTATTTGCATTTGCGTAATAAACATAACAACACACAGATCATACAAACTAAGGCTTGCCATTCTGTTCAATGATAACCAATGCAATACTGACACAAGAGACACAAAACATCAAAAAGTCTAAGATCACAAACACGTTGTGCAAAACGAAAATAAGCCTCTGTACCTGACAGATCTTGTCCAGTCCATATGTAGAATATTCGTAAAAGAGTTAGTAAGGCTGAAGGAGGTTTCACAACGTTAGAATGCTTGATTTCATTGTGTTTTTCCACCTGCAGGGTTGAGTAAGATGCGATCATGACCATAAATGATAAGTGGGTAACTATTTGGAAGTGGTCGTGGCCTATTTGAAAGCGGCAGCCCCTCCAGCTGATTAAAACTGGGTGCTCCCCTAACACAAACACGTAGCCTTACTGCTATGAGTCTCTTCAATGAGGACGCAAATGTTTCAAACAGGTAGAACCGTACGGCTCGCCACCGTTTGTGAACCAGTGCTAATTCTACCCAATTTTTACGACAGTCAAATGGCCAAGAACGATGGCATTCTAAATACAATTCGTTCTTTTACACAGAACTGCGTTCACGTTGATTCTTGTACGTACTTCGCCCCGTTTCTTTTTAACATGCATCTACTTTTTGTCTTTGTCTCCCTGATCGATAAAACTAACCTCATTGAACAAACTCAGGCAAATATCTTCGCAACCAACTCACGAGATGTCGCCCGTCTTTCTTCTCTGCGTTCAACAATGTTATTGAACGGATTTGGCTGCGGGATGCGTTGTATATCATATGGGTGTCTGTCCATGCTAGCACGGTTCAACGCTTCGCTTGAGAATTCCACAAACATCTCATTTGTTTTCAAACGAAATGGGCATCAGTACCCCTAACACTTTCCTACAAACAGCCTTCAGAACAGAAGAATGTCCTTAAAATAACAAGATTTGAAAGAATACAGTCCATTACGTAGTACAAAAAATTCGCAACGGTGTCATGTTTGTTACCTGCATTTCAGCAAAAGATTCATATTTGAACAAAACAATACCGAATTACAACAAAATATGTGAAATGTTTATGGGATACGTGGTAAAGTGAGTTATATAAAATACATTTCGTAGTGGGTCAATATGGCTAAAATCAAACTGGCCCATTAGCACCAACAGCAGATCTTCCAATATCTTATAAAATTTGCGATTTTCACGGAGATGACCGTGAATATTTCTGCCTTTGTCTCTCATAATGAATTTCACGCAAAACTGATGAAAACCGAAATAAAAGAAGTTAGTGAGTCCACTAAAATAGGACGTAATCAAATGCAACTGAAAACCTACATTCCACAAAATAATGAAAACACAAATTATTACTTCATTTAAATGGGAGATTCGCCACTAAAACCCTGCACGCTACCGGACACACGGAATGTATCTTAAACATCATGCAAATGTTGCAACAGAAACAGGTCAAGTAAAACGCACAAGACGCTGCGGCTATTGGAAACCCAGGACACCGTTCCCCGCCTACCAGCTCAAGGTTGCACTACCATTGCCAGCAGCTGCGGTACATTATCTCGCACCTCGTCATCTGCCGCTTCTTGAACTAACACAAAACGTTACTTCTTAAGGAAAACATGAAAATGTCAAAATAGAGCAAAGAAGAAGAAGAAGAAAAAAAAGAGATTGGAACGTCCCTGTCACCACAGCAATGGGTGCCCGCAGGCTGTGGATGGAGGAATGGCCTCATCATATTGAGGGTAGCTGTCAACACACCGAATAAGCAGCCGCGGTCAGCCGACAAGTTATTGTCCCCCAGCTTGGGGGTTGGGCGAGATACTTAACAACTCCTCACCTAAAGACTTACGATGTTACGAAACATTTCACAAGTTTAAATACAGTAATGAAACTTCGGGTTCCCTAAAACGCGGGGAAATGGACTAAATGAGCGCCTGTTAGCTTCTAAGGAAAGATTCTGCTCCATGGAGTTAGAACAAACGAAAACTTGGCGAAAACTGGCCAAACATAGGAAACCTAAGGGCAACATTTACTTAACTATGAAGATGGTGGTGTATACACTAGAACCCTACAGCCTCCAATAATATCAGCGTTATATTTTACACAAGTCGCACTTTCTGGATTTTCTGAAATCCTGTACCTTGACAATTACTGCACTTCCACATCACATGGCGTCGCATCTCGCGAAACTAATTTCAAATCCAAAGCAGGACAAATGAAACGCGCCCAACTTTACGGTTGGGATGCAGACTGTCCTCATATTCCCTGGTTCATGTTTTGCAACGCGGGGGTGATTTCATCCCTTAAACCCACGCTCGGTGGGACGTGACCCGCCTGGTAATGTGGGATTACTGCATGACGGAGGCTAATCAAGTTACTTGCTGTGGGGCTTATGGACTCGACACGACGAAATATGTTATGCATTATGAATTAGGCACAATGCACAACCCAAGAATCTGCGGACAGCGTATCACATGGAGCTGAGGTAGTCTGCGTCTGCATTAGCAGGCTACGCCAGACAACCCGCATACTCGATGTTGCATACAGCGTGCCGTTGAACGTATATATGTGTGTGGGACTGCAGAACACATCTAGCACATGTACGGAACGCATACTGTATCGCACACAGCGTGCAGCCTAGTGTATGGTAAGGAACTGCAGAGCACCACAAGTACATGTTAGGGACGCATACATGTACTGCACATCGCGTGCAGCCTAGTGTATGGTAAGGAACTGCAGAGCACCACAAGCACATGTTAGGGACGCATACATGTACTGCACATCGCGTGCAGCCTAGTGTATGGTAAGGAACTGCAGAGCACCACAAGCATATGTCAGGGACGCATACATGTATTGCACACCGAGTGCAGCCTAGTGTATGGTAAGGAACTGCAGAACACCATAAGCACATGTAACGGACGCATACATTATTGCACACAGGGTGCAGCCTAGCGGATGGTAAGGAAGCGCAGAACACAACAAGCACATGTAAGGAGAACTTGCGTATCGAGATTTGTGTCTCACAAATTTCATTTAGTCGAGGTTTTCCAGCGCGCGACTGTTTCGAACACGGTTTGTCCGGAATGGTTTACGATGGAGAGCTCATTTTAAAGATAATACGCTCTTTACATTAGTACACAACTGTATTTCATACAAAGAGTGTCCAATTGAAAAGCAGACCCAAACCCACGGTAAGTTTAGCGGCCGCTGCATGGCACACACACTGCCAGTACTAATGCCGCTTGTACAGTACACTGCACCATCTGACGCCTTCGTCATACAACCCAGTTTATTCTGCTGTGTGTGCACGCATTACAGTGTAATACAAAGGATTCTCACGGTGGAAAACTACAAATGGAAGAAATTGTACGAAAAGTGTCGGAAATTTAGAACACGGTCTTCTGGTATTTCAGTTCCTTCGAAACCAACACATAAAATGCTACACACATTTCGAACAACGGGTTTACTTTGAATAAGAAGCGACAGCAAACACGACGTGTGTTTTCAGACGAAACATTATGTGATACTCTAGAGCGATAAGAAGCATCTTCAAGAAAATTTTTAAAAAGGTTACCACAGGAGAACGGTGTATCGAAGTCATCTGTACATGCAGCCACAAAATTAAGTCCCTTGAAACTACACAAATTTAAATGTGCAGAAACTCGAAGAGGCAGACAGTGCGGCGAGGGTACGGTTTTGTAACTGGTTCAGTGAAACAGTATGTAATGGCGTAATCAATCCAATGTTAACGTATTGTGTACATGACGGATGGTATTACTTCAACGGCCATGTAAACACTCAAAACAGCGGATACTGGTCGGCAGATGATTCGATACTATATGAGGTGCCGTTACACGACGTTAAATTTGGTGTATAGTTTACTGTCAGTGCGACAAAAATTGTCGGATCCATCTTCTTTTCGGACACAATAAATTCGGAAAGGTCTTATTCTTCTTATCCCTCAGTTTTTTTATTAGTTGGCAGCTTTCCATCTGGAATTGTTGCAAGCCATTCTTTTCATTGCTGTGTAACTGTCAAGATCCTGCGTTTCTGGCGACTTGCTTTAAGTATTACAGTCGAGGTCTTCCCACGGAAAGGTATACTGGACAAATTCTAACACCAATGTATTTTTTTAAGTAAGTGCTAAGGACAGGGACTACGGGTTCTTCCAACAAGATGGTGCAACTGCCCATACGCCGTACAATTCAATGGCTGCCCTACGGGACCTGTCCTGGTACCGAATGGACAGTCATCCTCGTTCGCCCGATCTATCCGCATGTGAATTATCTGTAGGAAAGATTGCAAGAAAGAAAACACATATAAAAACAATCCACGCAAACAGGACGTGCCTGAAGAAACCTTCAATGACGTAGTATCGGCAATTCGTAGACATTTTCAAACAGTATTTAACAACCGTTTACCCCTCGTCAAGCATATATGTGAGTGGTAAGTTGTTTTGAACATACCATGTGAGGAAATGTAAGGCCATTAAGCTTACCGTACCTCAGGCTTCGGTTTTCAATTGAACTCCCTGTCCAAATATACGATCGCAGATGTGTGTTGCACACATCTGCGATTTAATATTTGTTCTTGATTTTTACCTTCCCATCCTCCCACAACTCGGAAAGGAATACCAAAATATTCCTTGTTTTCTGACCCACAGGGTATCTTAGATTTGAGTAAGGCAACATTGGAAACACGTCAGCAAAAAAAGATCTGCATTCCACGAGACGTATTATGGGTAGTTTCGAGTCACATCCGTCAGTGTTCGTATCAGTTGACAGTATCGGTTACATGGTCTATTTTAGGAGGCGCCTGAGAGCGGGAAAGTTTAAAATAGTAAAAAGACAAAGAAAAACTAAAAGTACTAAGCAGGAAAATCATAAATGAAAATAACTGGATTCTGCTCCGTGGAGTTAGTTAAATTATTTATTTGTTTTAAACGCTGTGACAAGAACATGACGGATATGTGCAATGGACACGTGAACTGCATCATAAAAGTCAAACAGCGTCTGGGGGGTCAGAAGACTGTTGCACGGAATATGTACATCATCACATTCTCTATTACGTACGAAACACTGGTTGTAGGTAAATAAGCTATATGGAAAGCCTTAACCGAGATCACATCTGATACATTTTGTACTTAAAAAATTCTCCACAAAAATGAAATCAAATACAAACACTACCTGTAGCGTACGATTATAAATACTCGTACACGCAAGAGGAAGGTACGCTTTACAAGAGTTACTCGAAACCCCATGTTATACGTATCTATATGCTTAAACGAGTTTCAAATGTGACATAATCCAAATGCACACAAAAATATCCTTTATTTGCGTTACTACTTCACTCCCGTTCCCACTTTCAATCTTCAGTGTCCTTTTTATTGGGATCAAGTAGTCTGTTTGCTCCCTTTATTATAGGCACTATCCATTATTGCTAATCATGTTGAACACATTTTTTATAAATATTTATTGTCCAAGTTACGCACGATTATATAATATGTAGATACAATTAAAATTACAAAATATTTAAAAGTACTCCAACATGTTTCGGATCACAGAGGATCCATCATCACGGAGCCTTGTACAGTACTTGGCTAAAATTACAAGACTGGTTCTATCGTGTCAACGGACACGATAGAACCAGTTTTGTAATTATGGACAAGTACTGTACAAGGCTCCTTGATGATTGATTCTCTGTGATCCGAAACATGTTGGAGTACTTTTAAATATTTATAATTTTAATTGTATCTGCATATTATATAATTGTGCATAACGTGGACAATAAAATATTTATATCTTGACGATGCACGGTGCAAACACGAAGACTTTTTTTTTAATTTATTGCTAGTGTTAAATCATTCATTCAAGCACGCTTTATAAATGCTGCCGTCTTGCGATTTGAATGATCCGAGTTAAGACCTGCCCTTTATAATAGGCTTCTATCCGTACTTGTGGACTTCTTGAGTATGTACATTTGACATACGCCTTGCCTTTTTGATATCATCAAATCCCTGCAAGCTTTACTGTAGTGGTTTACTAAATCTGCATGCCTTGTGCGTTGAACATATTTGTTGTTATCACTGGTGTAATCTTTTTATCATCACAGAGATATAATTAGGATGACATACACATTACCTTGTGTAATGCATTACTTTTCATGTCTTACATGTTCGATTAACCTTTGTTCTAAAGCGTGTACTAAAGTACCAGTATTTTTCCTACAACTGGCGACCTTGTTCCTCACTCCCCTCCTCTTTGCTTCTAGGTGTTGCACTCATCTGGTGAAGAACTTAATTTCCTGTTAGTGCATTCGCAAAGGTAAACTGCCGAAATGCTGATCCAGGTTGCCATGCGATCTAAGGCAGTGTCTCACAAACTAGGTTCCGCGGGTGTCTGGGGTTCCGAGAGACGAAAATGCGTAATGGTGAAAGAGTTTTACTGGTGGTTCTAAATTTGTTGTGTATGAATTAAAATTCGTGCGGCGACATTCGACACTAATCATTCCGACACTGACAGCACGCAATCAATCGCTGCTTCAAACCAGAGGCTTCCTGATTCTGTAGTCAAGTCAGTCAGCATAGCTCGCCATACACAGTCTATGTGTCAGGCGAAACGATCAGGTTATCGATCAGTTTAAGGTTAGCCTTTGATTTTTTTACATGTAACGTGCATAAAAGACAAACAAATGTTGGCACTGAATTGTATATTCGACTTACCGTGGACAGGTAGGGGTCCCTCTTCAAGGTCTGTAGCTTTTTAGGGTTCCGTGGGCTAAAACAGATTTAGAAGCAGGGGCAAAAGGCATGTGTCTAAGGCCGCTTGCTTACGGAGATTGCGGGTTCGAATCCCGCCGGGGCATGAATGTTTGTCTCTTAAGAATGTTGTGTGTTGTGCAGGTAGATCCCTCTTCGACGGGCCGATCACTCGTCCAGAGGTGTCCTACCGAGTGTGTGTATGTGTCACTGTGTGATCAGCACCAACAACCCTCTACGCCTACAACAGGTAAGTAGAAGACGTAGGGATTAAAAAGTTGTCAAAGTGTGCCATTAGATGTGCCTTGTCTGCCTTTCCGCATGTATCAATTCGAGAAAGAGTGAACGGATTTCAACGAAACTTTATACCGAGACGTTTGACCTGCTACGTACGTCTCTGTAAGCACTGCGGGGCTAAGTCCCTAAATGTGAATCGCAGAGGGAAATGTTTCGAACTGAAGCTGTAAGAGAAGACTAAAACCCACATTCCGCTCCAAACACATATTTTAATTACTACAGACTTTGAGATGTTTAGTACGCCAGCTATAAAGATGTCGCGCCTGCATATATTTCGTAACTTGTTTGACTATCAGCGTTATCTTCTTCAATTAACTCCCTAACTATTTCAGTTGATTCTGGAATTGATATATTCATATACAGGCCTTTTATGTCATGTGGCATTAATTTCTAGTACAGCTTCAGTTCTATGTTTTGCACCCTGGACGGGTCCCCTCCCTCTACGGCGCGAGAGCCCCTAGTGGACCAGGGCCTCCTCAATGTCGAAGATTCACGATCACACACACACACCACATTTCGGTAGGGCTCCTCTGGACGAGTGATCAATCAGTCGCAAACACTCACAAGACACATCCACGCCCCCGGCGTGATTCGAACCCGCAATCCCAGGAAGCGAGCGGCCGTAGACCCAAGCCTCAGACCGCGCGGCCACTGGAATCGGCACTGGATGAGTTTTACTGCAAGTTAAGTATGGCCAACATGACCAAGTGAGTCAATCTGCTGGCATACGTTTTGCGCTGTGTTTCTATAAACCGGCACTACATAATTTTGTTTTATATACCTGTTCATTCATCTCCTTATGTAATTTTGTGCTCTTCGCATACGCACTTATTTTCTGCATTTTTGGCCATTCTGCAATTATTTTTACGCCTTTTGTGGGGGTGAGGGACCTGTTGCTGTTGCAGGAAATTGAAATTCGTTAAAACTGTTCACACACACACACACACACACACACACAAACCTCAAAACGCATTACTGTGAAAGTAAGGAGAGGTATATAAATGAATAGTTCAGTCACAGAAGTACGTAGGTATAAGAAGACAAGCCATTGACACCTACATATACCGCACGGTGTTCCCCCAGGTGAAACTTTTCTAATCTAGGGATTCACAAATTTTCCACAACCCTAGAAGACAGCTCTAAATTCTAAGAGCCAGAAGGGTGACATGAGGTAAGTTCCACACTCTAGAACCACAATTATGTAGTCTCGTTTGAACCCCCATTGCTATCTGGCTGTTTCTGCTCGGTGCGTGAAAACCGATAGACATTTTTTTACGTAAGGGAGAGAAAATGCAATAATTGTGATGAAAAAATTGGGCATCACCGTACGAAACTTAGGTTCCACAGTTTTAAATCAAAATTCTGATTAATTAGAGCTTTTTAGAGCAACACTTTACAATTATATAAAATTCTAGGCAGCGTCTCGGAAGACTACGGTAATACTGCTGACAACAAATAACATACTCCGTTCATGTCTGTTCTTGACTCAAGTTTTTAAGACAACTTTGAAATTTCATCGCGTTACTTTGTTCGACATGTCCCTTCATATCTCGCACAAGGTGTAACTGCTGGCACTGCCATATAGTCTGTCGGGTGAAGGACCTATGGACAGAACTACTCAGTTTACGTAAAGCTCTAAAATATCAAAATTCAAGGCTCTTGCCAAAACAGTCATTTCACGGGCAATATACACAAAATCGGACCAAAAAAAAAAGAATAAGAAATAAGTTCTCGGCAAGAATGTGTAATATGACTTGCTGTGCCTACAAACACGACTCGGCGGTTGTGGCCGATTTATGTAGCGATCGATGCAGCAGGCGACACCTGCTGCCGGAGTAAGACGCTGCAATTATTGTGTTTTTTTGGAACGAGGGGAGCGCCACGTGTTCGTAATGGCAGTGCTCCGCCAGCTCAACGGAACACAAAAGACCGCGAGCGATCCGTCGAGTTCTCTGCGCCCTGATCGAACTGTATTCAGTTTCACCGCATAAAAATATGTAATGAACGGTCGAGTCACTTCGCGCACGTAATTAACTGCATTCACGTACTTCCGTAAGGCAACACGACAACACGACATTCGATTCGCGACAACTTACAGCGAACGACTTATACTAGATGTGGGGGGGGGGAGGGAATTATGCGGGGCGTTCTCCAAATCCATTCACCCCCAAACTGAAAACGACAGCCGTCTGTCGGTAGCAATTCTTTCACTCCAAGTCTCCCATCATACTGATCAGATATTCGGACACATGTCTACATTTGTCTCTTCACCTGAATGCCGATATGCGACTTCCTCCCATACACAGTAGGCAGACAGACACATGCAGTAGGTTACGCGTTTCAGGAATCTCACAAGAAATCAGAACGTCATATACATTACGATGTATATTCAGTTCAACATCTTGAATAAACAAGTTTTCTAACCCTAGTGAGTAAGAACATAAGAATGTCTACAACAGGGGATGTAAACATATATATATATATATATATATATATTTACACAAAGGTAAAGTTCGCCCTAGAACAGCCCACGAAGGTTCAGAGGGGGAACAGAGGTAGAGGTGGGTGGTCAGCGCCAAGCCCCGGCCGCTTTACCCCCGGGAATGACCCGGTACCCACTGTATAGGAGGCTGGGTGAGCCTCAGGGCCGCCGCTATACCGACTACGCTATATATATATATATCTTCACCAAGGTCTTGTTTTACGCCTTTTTTGTTGTAACGCCCCTTACCAATTTACACCACGCCGTAACTTACGCCCTCTTATTTACGGTTCAACGCTCTCTGCTGGTTCATTTACACTTATTTAAGTCATATTTATGGGAACGTCGTTTTTTTATTTACGTCTAATTTTCAGGAACACGGCTAGGGCGCAAACAAGGACTTTGTGTACGCACGAGCACACACACATCTCTCTCTCTGTCTCTCTCTCTCTATATATATAAATATAATATATATATATATTATATATAGGTTTTCACACTTTTTATAGGCCACGCAGGCCCTTGGGGTGAGTAGAGGTATAGCTCTACTCTTTTCTAGGATCTTTTGGCACTAGATGGGGTTGGGGGGTCAGCCCCACGCCCCGGCCGCCTCTACCCCCGGGAAAGACCCGGTACCCATTGTACAGGAGGCTGGGTGGGCCCCACGGCCGTTCTGGACGGACGGAAAATCTCGTCCCCACCGGGATTCGACCCCAGACCTTCCAGCCCGTAGTCAGACGCTATACCGACTAAGTTACCCGGCCCTTTATATATATATATATATATATATATATTATATAATAAATAAATTGATGTACCTGGTCTATAACATTCCACATCGATTGTCTGGTCATGTGTATTACACTTGTTCAGTTACTGTATATAACAAGAATCTCTCACTCAACACACCGACTCCTACAACGACCCCACACATCATACATCTGATAAAAAATCCCCTGAATTTTCGGTCCGCCGGTTACGATACATCTGACCACTGCCTATGACTTTAATTATTTTTGTCTTACGTTTTTATATGGCACGCAACTACTTTCCCGAACAGCAATAAGCCATTATATCCTTAGGGCTGTCTTAAAGTTTTTATGACAATATATTATTCACAATATGTATGAAAACTGAATGTGACGAGTTTGATATCTCAGTCTTGAATAATATTTGAGTTGTGATACGTACATCACACCTTCTGGTACATTTTGTACAGCTTGATTAGCTAAAAGCCGAATCATGTAGCTGTTGGTTCACTATAACAAATACGAATATATTGTGTTCGGCGAATAGTTACTGATTTTTCTATACACCCAGCCCTTGTTTTACGGCCGTTCGTTTAACGCCTATTTGCTTTAACGCCCCTTGCCAACTTACACCACTTCTTAATTTACGATCTCTCATTTTCGATTTTAACACCCTTTGGCTAGCTGCGTTCTATTACGCTAATCCCTTATTTCCAATAGGAAAATCGTTTTTCATTTACGCCCACTTTTCCAGGAACGCAGCTAGGTCGTACAAGAATGTCTGGGTGTAATCAGCAAAGGAGATGAGTCACATTACGATACACGCTATCTTCATATCAGCAAAACATACGAGCCTTAGTTACGGTAAGGAGCCCCAGAAACGGATATGAATGACGTGACGTGCAGTTAAGTAATGTCATAATATCGAGGCACCCAAGAAAACTTACTAATCAAACCACCTCACGGTACATGACTCCGGTTCAGTCATTAAATTTCCTATTTTAGTTGTGGACGTAGCGCGTGCAGTATTGACGGGCAATGGAATCGATAAGTAGATGTCACGGGCTGATAGCGTGTGGGAGGCACGGCCGTCCCTCCGATCACATGCAGAATTTTGGTGGGGAAATCTCTTAAAAGAAAGTGAAGAAGAAAGAATGGGACTAAGGCACGGGTGATTTTTAAATTGGGCCGATTGGACATGGAATGCCGGCTTTTGTAAAGACTGCGAGACAACTCTGGCATACCAGTGCTCACAAAATACACCATCTCAAGCTTTCGAAGCGCCGATTGTTCAGACTACAGTCCTCTGGACTTTGACGCCGTGTAGTGGTGTAGGCCGAAACTGACGTTTCGGAGAAGCAGGCTGCTTGTATTTTCGGGGTTGAAGGACTACAGCATAACATCCTTCAAAATTACCTTCCGAAGAAACATTTTATGAATACACAATGTTGTTCCACAAATATTCTGAAAGGCGTTTTTTGCAATTTATTAGGGAAAAAGGGGAGTAATTAAACGCACCTATATCTGGACCACTGTGGAAGGTTATCGTTTGAGAAGAAAGTTTAACTATGAGGACCATGTTATATGCGTAAATTCCTAGCAGGAAAGATGTGTTTCTTGCAAAACCAAACAGGAATAGGACGTATAGGTGGTCAACTATTTTGCATAATGGAACACAGAAATGCTGACACCTAACTGAGAAAATAAACAGCATAAGGAAAAATAATCGCTATGGAAGACTTATAACTTGCAACGTAATATTACATTAATTAAGGCGTAACAGTGAATATACGTGACCAAAACCAAAGAACGTAAAACCGGGTGTAAGACGTGGGTCCCACACTCATTCTGCTTAGCAACGAAGCTTTGTTTTATCTCGTGAACACACGGAATAACGGGTATTTCTCTTCAGAAAATCCGCCACAAGCCGTTATATTTGGTTCGTGATGTGCTACGAGTGTGACTAGGATTGTTGAGCCTATTTTGTAGTGAGACAGTAAGTTCACTGCCATATGCTACACAAGTTCTGACAACAATTTGATCACGTGTCTGACTGCTAGAAAACCCTGTTTATATATATATATATATATATATATATATATATATATATATCTAAAGGCAGTGAAACAGTTCACACAGCAAACAACCCTATGCTCTACTATGAGTGGTTTAAGTGACAGAATAAAAAGTAGCAGATGATGCTTTTCACGTTCGCCAGATCCGAACGGGTGGGATGTATTGTGTGTGTGTGTGTGTGTGTGTGTGTGTGTGCAATGTCGGAGGATAAAACACATATTATCTTGCACTGAACACGGTCTTAAATAAAGCATTCAGGATGTTGCATATTCAATTTCACCAGCACAATTTTGACACCCAACGAAAGCGTAATGCATGTCTGCAGGCAGAAGGAAATAATTTCTAGCACCTTCTTTACATATGGCGAGGAAGAAACCATAATTCAAATTTTCCATAACATTCTTTAAATGTAAGTACAGTGACCAAAATAAAAAGAGTGGAGAGTGACAAATTGGAATAGTGGCGAGCGCTGCGCTGCCTGCCATCATACAATGTGAAATGACGAATAGTATACGCCAGATATACCAATAACACTAGTACAACCTTTCCTGAAATCAATTTTAAGATTTCGGAGTGCTGCTGTGAGCCTGAAGTTTTCTTAATCTGATAGCCGCAACTGGAAACATTTCTGCGATATCTTCACTTCTGCAGCCCGCTCTATCCGCTTCATGACTGAAATCTCTGCCACGGACGATCTATCCACTCCACGATCAAAGTCAATGCCTTCTTACTTGGGGCCAAATCCATCCGCTTGATGACTGAAATCAATGCCTCCTCTGATGGGACCAGATCTATGCACTTCCTGACTGTGCCCAATGCGTGCCGAGCTGGAAGAACTTATCCACTACCAGACAAGAGCCAGTGCCGCCCCTCATGGGACAAGCTCCATTCAGTTCGTGATTGCGGTCAGTCCCTCCCTTACTGGGACTAAATCCATCACTTTATAAAATCTCTATTTCCCTAAAAGTCAAAATAGTATTTATTGTAGTAGACTCTGGCTTTCTGGCAGTTCCCTGTCCTTTTGTCTCTGGAAGCCTTGTGTCCAGTATTTTCCCGTTAATTTCGTCTTGTGATTAAGAAAGTATACTTCATATTGTTTTAATCTGTAAACTTGTATACGATGCGTCGTAGCTGAAAGTTACCCCCAAAAAACAAGTTTCAAAGTTGCAACAAGTTGTCAGACAGCTCTTACTTGTTCTAATTAAGTACAGCTAATAAGATTACTTTCAACCGTTTTCTGAAAGTACGGTAGCAAATAAAAAACAGTCGACCAAGTTTTCGTATTCTTTTGCCACTTCTAAGAGCAGCCATGGTAGTTTTGAATTCGTGCTGTCTCAACGAGGCGCTGCAAGTTGTCACCTTCCACATGTGAGGCATTTCTTCATAACACAGTTGTACAATAAACACTGTAACACAGACGATGTACAGTGGAATTCCACTTATCCGGATGCTGGTTATCCGCATCGCCAATTATCCGGATCGGCTGGGCCCTTCGGGAAAATTTTTCGAGAATTCTACAAAACTAACTTGCCTTGAAATTACCGGTTATCGGATCAAGTAAAATACAGTGCTGTGGCTAGAATTTCAAACTAGGCGTGGTCGAAAGGTTTAGATGCAGTTACTATACATGCTGTAAATTACAACAGCCGAACTTCAAACTGCCAATGTAGCTTATTTTCCAAGAAAAATCCAATTATCCGGATTTTCTGCATATCCGGATGGCTCACCGTCCCAATTAATCCGGATAAGTAGAGTTCTACTGTATAACAATGCTGGTCCCGCCTTGTCATCTAAGTATGTAGGGATCAATCTTACTGTAATGCTGGGGGAATGAAATGCAGTAAACATGCTTACCTCTGTTATGCCGTTAACTCAGTCCACACATCAATTTAAAATTCAACTAAAAAGAAACGGTTAGCCACAGAAACACGCTATAGGTCCATGTCATTTGTAATGCAGATAACAAAACTTAATTAACCAGAAGTTTAATTTCAGGTATCCTTCATCACCCAGGTCACAGAAATAGGAAGTTTTTCAACTTAGGACGCTTTGAACACGCTTGTAAAAGCGAGGAGCTTTATTTCGACTAATTCAGGCGTTTACGCAGCGTCATTAACTGAAAGCCCTGAACAAAACTGGGCAGGCAAGGTGCATATATGACGAAGCAGCCCAGAACAGCAAACGCCAGTACGGTCGAAGCCGATACCAGATTTAAATTCCGACCAACCAGCCGCATAGTTCACGGCCAGGCATGACAACACTTGTTTTCATGGATCATGACACCTCGTCGCCATTCTTTTGACGGTCAGAAGAGAGCAGAAGTGTCCGGTTTGGACAATAATTAATGCGCGGTAAAGCGTTCCTGAATCATGTAAAGCAGCGCAGTGTAACGTGCGGCCCACGATGTAATTTCAGACACAAGAAACAAAACGTAATTGGAAAAAAAATATCCTCATTCATACAAGAACATATTTCGGAAACACGTCGTAGTGCTGACAGAACAACATACTCTTCATACCAAAATATAAACAAAGGTTCGTCTCATATAAAAGTAACTACCACGTCGACAACGTGACAATACAGCCTTTTTGGGAGGAACTGTATCCATAAACAGTTCTTTTTAAAGATCAATATTGTAAATAATCCATACACGATTAGACTCGACAATGAAAGATTAGAGAACCAACTTCGTTTTACAGATTTTCAAATATCTCCACACATTAAACATTTTAGTGACTAATAAGCAGTGTCAGTTTTCTCATGAATCTTCTTTTTGAAGAGTGGTGAGCAGTGACCACACAAGTGCAAGTGGAAGTACAAGTGGAACGCAAATAAAACTATTTATATGCGCTCATTTAATTTTTCTCGGGATTTATTACACAAAAGACACAACTAAGGCCTTGTTAGATAAAATCAATTTCATATTTTGAAATTGATTTCAAATATGTTTCAACGCCCAAACATTGGCGTTATTGAGGCCATGGTATTATCATTAATAACATGTGAGTAATTATACCATACTTTACGTTTTTTGTACCGTGCATTGTGATATACCTATGTAATAAGAACCAACGAAATGCACACTTTTTATATGAATGTTTTAATTTAATTACAGTATCTTGGACACGTTTCGAACATCCAAGTGTTCATCCTCAGCAAGACTTGTACGTGCAGCTTCATGTTATTTCTTTCATTCTGAAATTAAAATTAAAGGCTATATGAATTGCCGAAGTATAAAATATTAAGTTCATAAAATAGCAATAAAAGTATAAAATAGTTTTGATTTGTGGTAACATGTCGTGTTCTAAAGTGTTACCTGAAAAGTTACTTCACAGGATATGATGTTGCATTTTTTAAATACTTCTAATGTAATGTTTTTGAACTCTAGATTTTCTTAGTTAAAAAAAAAACTTTTCATGTAACAATTTAGAACTCAACATGTTACCACTAATCAAACCCATTTTATACTTTTATTGATATTTTATGAACTTAATATTTTATATTTAGACAATTCAATTAGTGTTTTACTGTAATTTCAGCACGATAGAAATACCCTAAAACTGCATGTAAAGTCTTCCTGAGGATGAACACTTGGATGTTCGAAACATGTCGAAGAAACTAATTAAATTAAGACATTAATGTAAAAAGTGTGCATGGTTCTTATTACATAATTATATCATAAGTAAAGTAGAACGGTTATAACGCCATGAAAAGGGCTGAATATTTTGTACCGTTATAAAGGAGTGTTGTTCTGGGGAGTACATTGTTACAGTTAACAGAGAGAAATTAATTGGTACCCAAGAGTATCTGACGCTATACACGAGGAGTCGCATACAGCGATGTCGTTTTAACCGGGTTTCACTCTATTTATAATGTGGCTCGCAAACTTTTTTTTTATTGATTTGGCCCTCGTGGCCAAAAGGTTGCTCATCACTGGTGTAAATGATACGCATAGCAAGAGGGACACCGTCCAGCAGGCGTTGGAATACGTACGGAAAAAGATTGGATATGTATGTAATCACAATGCAAGATGAGGTCCTGACAGTGGTGCTGATGAAGATATACGAGTATTCTGGGATGTTAGGGGGCGTACTGATGTTTCGAAGCAGCGTAGTGCCTCCATCTTCAAGGTAATAAAGTCGATAGGGCGTAACATCCCAGAACACTTGAACCTTCATCAACACCACTGTGAGAATCTCAAATCTCTCACGGTAAAGTACTACCTATGTTTCGGGGGAGGCACGGAATCCCATGTTCAGAGTAACAGTCAAAATCCTGGAAGTTTACTCCTCTGTCGTCAGTAGCTATTTACCAGTCGGTACGGCGTAACATCCCAAAACACTTCAATCTTCATCCAAACCGCTGTCAGAACCTCAAATCTCGAATTGAAAAGTTACCGACGTTTCGGATAAGCGCCCATCTTCTTGATCTAGCAGCCCAAGGAGAGTTAACCCACGAATATGTGTGCAAAATTTACACTTATGCAGTGAACCAATAAATGCAAACCGGTAAAATATGCTGTAACATATACTATTAATCACCTACATGTTTCGGTCGCTTTTGTGACCATCATCAGGGTGCTATTAAAAGAATACTGATAAAACAAACAAATTGCCAAACTGCATAAGTAAAACCACGTGATTATCTCAAGCGTTCCCTATGGTTGTAAAATGTCAGATTTGTATTCTTAAAAACAGATAAAATTTACATTGTTGCTAAAAACAAATAAACCTGGGTGTGTTTATGGTGTTTGTTAGTTTCATGTAGTTGACATACACCCTATTAAATGAGTAGAGATATGTCACTGGGGAGACCGCAGCACTCCCCTCCAAAATTTGGGCAACCACTTACCATTCAACACGATGTTAACATCCCAGAAGATTTCCACTGTCACCATCATCTATCTTGTCCCTAAGCGCGGAAACCGTTACGCAAGCTGCATTACACGCGAAGCCTGCACCTGCCACAAGACTCTGTTCTCCACCTGCATTTCATCTTACCTGATTACAAAAACAGCCTCGAAGTGCCGGCCTCCAGTTTCTAAGCCGCGCTCTGTATGTTAAAGACGTTACTCAACACAAAACACAACTTTTACTTTGAAAATGGGGTAATTCTTATAAACAGAAAGCTCTGTCCTGCATTCCTTCCTCTCCTATTTCCCCGGATTATGTTTCAACTAATTTCACGTAACTCGCAGATTTCACCCCCCCCCCCTCCCCAAACCGTGAACCATGTGAGTTTGTACGTACTCATTGCACACCAGATCCAGACTCTAGGATCACGTAAACGAACTCTATGAAAGGCGAGGAGATTTATGGAGCGGCAATATGTTATTTTCGCTGTTTACCTTCCTGCTTATTTTGATTACGAATACGCGCTGTCCAATAGACACATCATATTCTCAACGTCAGTCCACTGCAGGTAAAACCCAAAAAACCTTCTGTTTCCCACCGGACGAGAGCACGACACTCATGTTGAGGCCGAACCGGTCTTGACGGGCTCGCTTTTACATCCACGTTCGCAGTAATAATGCAAACACCTGTTAATGAATTCGTTGGTGTGATATGAATTTCATTAACGTGTTCAATTTGCAAAAAGAATGAATTAATATAAATAATTAAAATTTTATTTCTCTTCGCCGACTAGTCCAGACCGGCTCTGAGGTCCACTTGACCTCCGATTCAACGGTTGGCATTGACGCTTTCCATAAAAGTAGAGCGGACAGGGCGTGTAGCTGACCACTTACCTCTATGAAGTCCCAAGGTTAATAATTTGTGGTGCTACATCTCCAATCCCCCCACATATCACCATGGTGCAGGCACTGTACCCACACCATTTGGGAGGCTATCCGCGGAGCCCAAGCCAAAATTTTTGCTGGTAACAACCCAGCCTCCGCAGCGTGGTAGCACAAAAAACAATCCTGAAAGCCTCGTTATTAACTAGAGGCCGTTTATACAGCCACTGAATCAACTCCAGAATATCGCACGAGTCACTTCTTATGTAAACATGGAACTGTTTACAACATTATTTGCATCATGACCTCCACAGACTCTTATACAAAGAGTATCTTTTACCGCCAGACAGCACTGCAAAGCGTTGGCATCATCGGTCACCTCACACCAACGATGTCGTCAGCACTACCGCGGGCAGTGTGGCGATAACAAAACAGCTGTACTTGTTAAGGAAGCAGGACTTAGTAACAGAACTTCTTCACAGAATAGTAATATACAGGGGTATTCTTCAGCTTACGTAACACATCAATCTACAATCGGACGGTACCAATTCTACGATGCCATGATTTGGGGCTCGCGCGCTGTAGTTCAGCGTACTGAAGTTGCTACTCAACAGGGAACTTCGAATCGTGACCAGGAGCGCAAAAATTACGTGCTCGCTCTGTCTGGGCGTACCTCGTCTCTACCAGCGCTCTGGCGAGTGTTAGGAGTCAAATGCAACATGAGGACGGTGTGTGTAAGAAATGCATTCAGCTAAATGAAGCATGTGTATTTCAATACTTCGGAAAAGCTTGAGCGAAAAAAAGTACTCGAAAATCTTTTTAGAAATATCCTGCGTTAACAGTGCCGTGTAAAAGAACACTACACACGCTAGGGAAAAATTACAGGTTCAGTGATCAGGGAAAATAAATAAATAAACAAATATAACGTTATTTTTAACTGAAGGAAAATTCAACAATTGGAAACAATCCCGAAAAAGTTTTGCACCGTTGGGCTGTTCATAGCAGAATGCATCATCTGTCGAACTATTTGCCAGCAGAGTTCTTCTTCAAAAATACTTAATGTATTTCGACGAAATGTGGCACTGGGGAAGAGGTCTAAAGCCAAACGCATCTTGTTGCATGCGACTGGCCTAGGTTTCTCAGACTATACAAATTCTCGGATACAAAACCACAGATATCATTAAGATCCAGTGCTGTTGCTTTAAACAGAATGTATCTTTCATCGGTTCCACGGGCATAGGAAAAAACGAGTTCCCTTCAGCAACGCAAGTCGAACACAACCTCCCCTCACCCTATCTGGGTTGCAATGTGAGACGCTCATTGTCTCGTACAAAAAAAGGAGTGTGCACGCGATAAACGTTTGTGACTAAGTAATGTGTCCATCTGCAATACTCTGCATGGTAAGCGTCGTGGGAGAGAAAAAAATTGTTGGACTTTTGTAAATATCCCTCATCCACAGTAGTGTAACAACAACATACAGAAGAATGTAAAAAATTCCAGTTACAGGGCGAACAGCAATAATAACAGACGATGATATAGAAGTCCCCATGTGGTTCATATTTCATCTGCATAACCTTAAAAAAAAGTGCGAACAAAATAATGGGTCCCGTGTTCTTCGAAGAAACAAACTCCATCCATTCTGCTGAAATAATCTCATCAAACTCGAGGAATGAACCGAAAAGAGGATGCAGGGCAGTCACCCTTAATTAGAAGACCTGTCAGGCAATTTTGGTGACGAACTATTAATATTTTAGGACGACAGCTTCGTCATGTAACGGGAATATTTTCAGGTAGTGCGAGGCCTGCTTAAATACTGAAATCAGCAGTCTGAAACTGTTACAAAATAAGATACGTACCGTACTTGGCTCCAATGGACGCATACCTATACACAAGGACAACCACGTATGTGTGCTGTCCCAAGCTGTAGCTTTGACCACAGAATGACCAGCTTGGTCCAGACAGTGGCTACAGTGATGTTTCTTAGTTTTCTTCGGTCCTTCCAGCCCGGGACAGTACCTAATTCATGATTTACCAATGGGAACACCACCGACACCAAAGTCTGAGATACCCCTTCAGCACCACAAATCGCAACCATTGCGATATGCAGAACTACTGAGCACACATTCACAAAAATAAGTGACCTGAATACAGTACTATATTGTACGTCTAGATACCAAATAGAAACGTGTTCCCGAAGAATGCCGTAGAGCACACAAGAAAATTAATACGATACAAATTGGAGTGTTCTGAGCAATTTGCTTGCAGGATGAAGATATTATCCACTAAAGAAATGGAACTTCGAACTCGAACACGGGGAACTGAAATCCTTAAACCACGCAACATTGTACAGACTCACCACAGCTTCCTCTTGCAAATGCACTTCACATGGGAGGATATGGTAGTTGTAAATTAAAAGTGAATAATATCGTACGGAAAAAGGTCCTTACGGACTAATGCCCGAGTACTCAGCGACTTCTTGCTTTTATTTCATTACTTACTGATATCACACACTACCACCACCACCAGCACTAATTTCTACTATTACTACTACACTTGGTTGGTTGAGCTAACCTTAACTGCAGCCGCTATCCTCCATGAGTTCCGAGGCCAGTGACGTGCGCTTAACAATCCAAAGCGCAACAATAAACCTTGTCCTACGTCATGAATAACTTACGTTCAGCCCCTTTCACACTATGAAATAGCAAGTTCCCGTCCCCCACGAATAAATTCCACAACCAAAATTAATGTTACACACTACGAAAGTTTATAAAATTCACTGTACATCATTCACGAATTACTGACCGTGCAACGAGCTGCACACAAAATGTGGGTGGTAATTTTTTTTTGAACAATTGCTGTTCGCACTAAACAACACAAACGACAGTTGACTGGCAGCTTACCTAGGTGTCACTCTTCGTCATTAATGGCGGTCGTCTCCTCCCAATCTCTTCGGCTATGCAGCTGCAAGTTTAAAGGAGAAGTCGGAAACGAGAAAAATGTAATTATTTTTCCGATTTACTTTAAGACCTAACGCTAATGATGCATAATTGTTCACTACTTTTAAATACTTTAGCCTCAGATTGTTTCTTGAATTCAGATATCGTAAATATAATGCTAACAGCCACGTTTAATTTTGTACGAATTCCGCCATTTCCTTCGTACCCACTTTGAAGGTCGTCCCCTTCTTCAATAACTGTCAGGCGGATGATCTTAAATGTGACTTTTATTCACTGAAACTGCAGACATGAACGTGCATATACGCACTATACAAATGATTAAGTTTAAAACTGCACTATGAAATGATTTATATGCTATTCACTAATCATAAAGTACGTAAATTACCCTGAAATGCGAAAATTGGCTTTGGACACGCCCACTGTGACGTATGTTCACACATTCGGGAATAAAATTCCTTCGTATGTATATCCTACCATCTAGTAGCGAAACATCGAAACGAAGGAAGGTGCAGTGGCGGTATGTCCAAGCATTAGGGTGAAAGTATGACGCTCTAGGATTAGTTGGTCACTATATGAAAAGGAAGGTTTAGGCTTCATTTGAGTTTGATAAAAATAAAATTTTCATTATGGTATATTACGCAGCACGCCAAATAAACGTACGGGACGTGGCGATATAGCGCCATGAATTAACCGTGGCACTAAAGGGAGGTAAGCACTCAAGTACACGTAGGCTGTTTTACTCCCTGGGAGACAGCCTTTAGTAGTTTAGTAGTCAGTGTGGGCCCCAGAATGCTGTGGAGAAAAGAAATTCTCAATTCCGGTCTCCAGCCTGCAGCCTAATCACTATACCAGCAGTCATTATTAAAATGCCCCATTTTGGGCAAAATGGGTGTCGACATACCGTAGTTATTATTATTTACTGCAATTGAGTTTTCACTTGGTGCCAGTAGTCTTTAAACTAGTAACAAATAAGAATAAATATACATAAACGAAAAATACAAAAACACAGTACAAATGATATAAAACACAGGAAATACAAGTACACATATTACCAAAATACCTACACAATTGTCAAAACACCCACACATACACACACCAAATAAAATAGTCACAATACAATCAAGTACCCTCAGTATGTCACCCTAACGTGCATAGTAATTTTGTCCCCAAGAATTCCAACATATACTGACTATGTTATAGACAGGGGCCACAGCGTTTTCTCTTCTCCAAAACACACCTGTCCAGACTGACCCCAAGGCACAACCAGCCATATGTACAATGGGTATCAGATCTTTTCCTGGCGGTAAAGTGTACGGGACATGGTATCGATCATCCACACCCATCTGGCAGGCACAGCGGTTAAAGAAAATGTAAATCTACAAGGGTGGGCAAAAGTAGGTTTACAGTTGTTCAAATGGAAAAAGACATGCAGGTTATGATTATTGCAATAGCTTTATTAACTCAAAAGAATGTCACAATGGCACAGTGCACTTACATACTATTTTGTAAGTGCTCAAATTGCTGGCCTTCATAATTTACACATTCTTGTATCCTACTTGCTAAACTCAAGCACACTTTGGCACAGAGTTCTTTATTGTCATCAGTTTGTTGACATGTTTCTCTTATGCAGCGAATCATATCATCCACAATAAGTGGTTTTCAGGAAAAGAATTTATCTTTGATAACACCCCAAATGAAGAAGTCCATTGGGGTAATGTCTGGTGATCGTGGTGGCCATTCCACTGGCCCTCGTTGACCTATCCACCTGTTGGGTAATTGTTCATCAAGAAACTTACACACTGTTATGGCATGGTGTGGAGGAGCTCTGCCTTGTTGAAAGAAGAAGTCATCATTATCATGCTGTCTCTATAATTGTGGTAACACAGTGTCCCTCAGCACGTTAAGATACAGGTCGTGTGTAACAGCTGTACGCAAAAAAAAAAAAAAAAAAAAAAAAAAAAGAAAAATACCCTTTTTCTTTCAATATTCTTCACATATTTAATTATTTGAATATATTAAAAATAATAAACAAATGACAAAGAGTATTA
>Ga0131853_10003789_pt1 | contig 27189 bp, 14 predicted proteins | sample TergutLab28metaG_FD_92764 | JGI IMG/M metagenome (GOLD analysis project Ga0131853, IMG submission 92764) | Labiotermes labralis P1 segment gut microbial communities from Petit-Saut dam, French Guiana - Lab288 P1 (version 2) (version 2) | ecosystem: Host-associated > Arthropoda: Insects >...
ATGTGTCATCATTATGTCATCAATAACGCCATCTGCATATGTGCAGGTAATCAATGTCGCCATCCAGCAGTCCGTATGTTTCATCTCGGAAACTGCTGGCCGGATTTCGATGGGTTCTGACACTGGACACCAACGGTCAGCAGGTAAAGTCAATTTTATTTTACAGTAAATGACACCCCCTTTATAAAAGGTCCATTCAGACTCCCACTCGATGGGTACCGGGTGCCCTTTCTTTTACCTTTACCTAACAATGGACGTCTACACTAAACACCATCGGGCGAATTTCATTTTGATTGGTCCTACGTTATAACGATTTAAAATTTAGCTTTCAGCAATGCTGTAAAGAAAAATTCAGAGTACAAAAATAAAGCGGATCAGGACAGAAAAAGAAGGCGTCAATATCACATACAACATTAATTACAAAAATTTTTACACATGACATACATACTTCGTAAAATCCTAGAAAAATGGTTGATTCTGTTTACTGTGTACGATTTGTGATGCAGCTTCGAAACAGTACACTTTAATCATAAATAAATGAAAATCAAAGCAACATATGTAAAAACTAACAGTGAATGCACATGGAAAATTCGGGCACAAAACTACAGTATGACTACGTGTGCACGTACCTGCACAATAACCGTATCTGCATGTGACTGCAGCAGTACTGTATCCGGTCACTCTGTTTACTGTGGCTTCGAGTAAACAAATTTAGGACCAAGACGTTTAAAGCCCTCTTTAAAGTGGTGCAGTGTAGTCTGCGAGATACAAATGCTTCGAACAGATCTGCCCTCTTACCTCTTCAGGTCACAGACTAAAAGCAGTCACTTCCCCCAAATATTCGCTGCAGTGAACGTCACAATTAACGGTGAATTTAAAGAATCATCATGAGCACAAAATGGACCTGATTAATCTATTCGTAACAGTCCAGACTTTTCATATGTAAGAAAACGTACACCGTCTTTCAAACTATAATCGAATTGAATAAAGTATTTTTTAGCCAGCACAAGCTACAAAACTTTCAGAACTTGAAGCAATATATATGTAAATTTGAAGAGCTTATCCTCCCACCCCTTCGGTCTGAATGTGGCATGCATGTCTTATTGATCTACCTGTCATCTACAAATGTGCGGAACTGTGCAGCACAGACGTAACAAACAAGATCCAATATTAAGATGTTTATAAATTTAGATCTCCCATGCTTTCCGTGCATTATCCAATTATTAAAATGTATATTTAATTGGACTTTTTACTGATAATCTACAACTTCTGCGGACCTTTGTTCCTACAGTTACGAAACACTTTAGATGAACAACATTTTCTCAGGTTGGTATCATCCAAAGTTGATGCTCACGTCATTACCCTGACGCATCAGTCCTAGAAGTGACGTTTCCATAAGCACTGATCCCATGTTAATTACTTAAGTAACAAAAATATCTATACTTACGCAGCACTTGCGGGCTGTCACTTTTAGTGTGGCGCAAAAATAAAATCAGCGCTGTGTGTGGATGAGGGAACAAATGTGACAGTTGTTACTGACGGCCGTTAGCTCTCCGGCTGACTGTTGCACACCCAGCCAGCAAATTGTCGCGCGCAACACTCATCAGTTACAACTGCAACTTACGAGTATGAAATACGAATGCTACAGTAAAACACAATATGGAAATTTTACGTTTAATCCTTCGCTCACTTTACGCAATAATATTCCGTTAATTTGGCAACATGAGGGGTTTCCCTCCAGTAGATGGGAAGCGATAATGAAACTGGGAGGCTTCAAGCCCCTTAATTAAAAGTTACCTAATCCACACAGGTCTAGCGGATGGCAGGAGTGGTTCGCTGCATCCATAACAACCCGTCATTTGTTTGTAATGCACAAGATTATATCAGATTTTTTCCGCTCTCTCATCTCCTGTAGTTGGCCCATTTAATAACAGCATGTCAGCACTACAACAAAAAGGATTAGTCTCGGACGTCTGAAACGAGATACACACCAGTTCTAACTAACAAAACGCAAGAAAAAGGCGTGGATATATATGACTTTCGGGGTAATAATACGCCAGCTCGAAATGCTGGTTTTAAGTAGTCTGGCAAAAGACAAAAGCTAATACGAAATTTTGAATTTAGTTCATGTGAAAAGATAACATCCATCATGTGGCGGAAAGCTTTCCAGTTCGTTAAGCACTTTTAGTCCTTATTTGAAGAAGCGTATTACAAAACATCAAACATTATTTGCGTGTTTACACATTCTGACACTGAAAGAATATCATCTGACCATCACATGTTAAATATTTGCTAAGCAGATGTCAAGAGAATGAAATCTGCATAACGAAAAGTCAATGTCACACCCTCTAACACAAAAGGTAGAAGCCTTCAACCGTAATAAATACGTAATTTGACTTTCAAAAAGTCCATCATTAATTCGGTATGTACTACACTATTACCGTGTTCGCTAGACATGTAATATAACCAAAGATATACACTTTTTGTGAAATGTTTGTTTACAATTCTACAAGTTCCGCAGTAACAACAATCGTCATCATCACGGATTACACCAATATAAGTGAAGGTTCTCGGGACGAATATATATAAAGACGAATACAAGAAAAGTAAGAGAGGGATAAAATATAAACCATATTACACAATGACGTAAAAAGAAGTAGTTGACACATCACTTCAAGTAAGCACACAAATATCTTCGGTTCATCAAACCGAACAACACATATTTCATTTCTTTACTTACACAGATAATCTAATTACTTTATTGCCTGTGATCATATCCGTATGCTCTATATTTCTTCTCTTTTACTTAATTTTTATATTCGCTTTATGTGTAACGGTTTTGAGAACCTACTATGGCGGTTTTCAAGACGACGTCTCGTGGGCCGAAACATGCAGATATATGAAAGTACATTTCAAAAACACGTACGTTGTTGATTTCATTTCACGTCCCTGATCAGTCCACTACCAGTTACCAAGGCCACAGTAATGGACGCTACCGTTACTGGCAACAATTGAATGTCACTAAATGATATTTTGTAAGTTCGAATCGTTATGTGGCGCCAAATGAGAAAAAGGAATATGAACATGAGAACTCAGTTGAAAATCGACTGCAAGAGGTAACGACACGACTGAAAAACCCTTCAGCTGTTTCCAGATATTACAAGGAAATACGAAAAGTTGTAGCTGTGCACGTCATAAAGGCATGCGGAGGAGTGGAGGCATAGCTCCGAGAATAATATGCAGGTTTGTCAGCTTCACGGTTCGGCCGCCTTACCTCTACAAAAAAACCCACCGGTAAAGTTAAATGGACCCCATAACCTGAGTTGACGCTTCACGGTCGTCCATCCAGTGCCTGGTCACTATAACGACTGAGCTATCCCGGCTCCTATTGGACGAGAGCTACTTACTGAAAGGAGGAAAACGACATTCGAAGAGTATGCACAGCTTTTCCCATTCAGATTAAGGGACTCATTTCCCGGGCGTAAAGCGGTTGGAGTTGGCGCTGTCGGGCGACTTCATATAATGCCCAGCTTAGAGGAAGCATGGAGCAATGTAACCATGGCACGGTATTTATTGAAGCTCAGACACAGCTGTACCTCCCCGTCATTCGGATACCTCCAAAACATGGGATACAGGTGCTAAATTATACTTCAGAACTTCGGGTTACAAGAACAGACAGGAAGGTCAATACTACGCTAACTCGACTGCAGTTAATTAAGCCTCTTTTTTCTGTGTTCAGTGAAATGCTTCTAAATCACGCTTATAATTTTATGCCTTTTCCTAATTCTGCTACAGTTTGGTCGTAGCAAATGTCACAAGTGCTAACGATTTGGTTCCTGACTTTTCGAGGTTTCTACTATCTAATTAAAAAATATAGATCAACCTCTGTAGAGGTAACGTCCGAGTTTCTGCCCCTCAGTGGCAGTTCCCTGTCGCTTCTCCGATAAGCACATAGGACGGTCAATTTCAATATCGAATTAACACTGCGATGGAAATTATGACGGGAACGATCGCGGACGATGGACAGGAACGAGGCCCAGCTCGTTAACAAACAGATGTTACAATATAAAAACAATTTCATTTTCCAATTCAGTATTACAAAACACAATATTACAGCTATATAAAAAACAAGCCCATGCTCGAAAATTCCACACTTCTATCACAATTTATTACAGGCACTCAGGCACTTCGTAAAATATGGAAACGGGTTACTTTCACCGAAAAGTTTTACGTCAGTATAAAATGAAGGCAAAAGTGGAGTTCAGCCCTATTAAGCACGGCCCTTTATTATTATTGTGTTGTAATATAAAACGGGTTTCCATGTTGCAAGTAGAAGTTTCTTACAGAATTTGTTACATTTTATAGGACATTTAGTGATTTATGCAGCAGGCCAATTGTTAACGCCCAACTGAATTTCAATATGGCTAAAATGTTCAAAGTGCTATTAACTGAACAGAAATCGATTGTTATATTGCACGATATAAATTCAATCCACCAGGAATCCAAGTCTCCAACACTTTTCGAGCTCAATGTAATGATTTGATTAATGACTTACATATACTACATAGCTTCACGTCCACCAAAATGTGGCGTTCATTTTCAAAAAGACTTCGACACTGGCGACACTAGACTGACGGGTCGATGGTACTTCGAATTTGGTAAGTGCGGTACAGGTCAGCCTTCTGTGTGTTGTTGGTTAAGGTGGGTGCTGAGGGTCCAGCTTTGCTTAAAACACCAGTTTAATTCACAGTGTAAGACAGTAAGAAAGTAAGCTTCCGGTTTCAGTGGAATTTCTTTGCGTGAATTATAAATCATAACTACATTAGAAGCTTTAACATTAATTATTTTGAAATCTCTATTAAAAAAAAAGTTAAAGTATTTGGGAAAGATTAATGCATGAAAGCTGCCGTAACAAATTAATGGACCATCAAATACGCAAAACAAGTGGGGCCATTCAGTTCAAAATCCCTCATCTTTCTAACTGCTGCAAAACAAAGAAAGGCGAAAGTAAGAAGAATTATTCTACCCGCTCCTGTAGGGACATTAAACGTTACGTACCACACTAGGTTAGAATAAAGATTTCACTTTTTAAGGGCGGTGAATATTAAGAATGTGTTTTTCACATAGTGTGGTACAGCAGCTACAAAACGTCACATTCTACAGTCTGTTATGTCTCAGAAGAGGATGCTGAGAATATGTGGAGCTAAGGGGATGGAAGTAACAAGAAGATGAATAATTTATTTGGGCTAATACTCTCGAACAAATGTTATCAGAACAATCAAATCCATGAGGAATGGATTCGCGAGGAACTTAACGTCAGGGAGAGATGGAAAACAACTAACTGAGTTTTAAATCTTCAAGTGAGACGTGGTTGAGACACCTGCGACTAGCTGTGATGCAGTATTAAAATAGATATTACACTAATATCTTAGAAAATTTTGGGTCAGACTCAATCAGCTAAGATACGGATATATGACTGCCTATTTGGTGTACAAATTAACTTTTAGTTTTCTATACTAGGTGCGTCGTGAGGGCAATTGCTCCATTTAGCCACTAGTTGTGTTCAGCATTTACTCACACATTCACAAGCGATTTCCAGCACATTTCTATTGTAGATATTACAGCAAGCAGCTACGCAAATGCCTGTGTTTCATCAATTTCGACTACACAATTACATACAAGTACGCCACATAAACTTACCCGGACAAGTTTCCCAAGTATGATTAAAAGAGAAGTCTCTGTATTTGATGAAGTCTGCAGCACACCTACGCCGTCACCAGGTCTTTTGTTTCGGCACACGATAAGGGACCGAATTTAAGGAAATATCACCTCTTTAGCATCCGTAACCACCATTCCCTTTCTTTTCTTACACTATTCCTTGAATAACTCAATCCCGTTTCCTCCTTTCCAGCGTTCCTTTCCTGCTCCATTATTTCTTACTTTCTTCATTTCTATCATCCCTTTCCTACGTTTGTCTGCTTCCTTCTTTTCTCTCACACACCCTTCCAAGTCCTTTTTATTTTCCGCCCTATCATCACCTTTCTCCACCTCCCCAAATTACGAAGCTATCTAAATTACAAAAGTAAATCTCCAATAAATTCACTCCCTCCCCCACCCCCACCCCCAACCCCACAAAAAATCGCCTTAAACAATACCCTTTCTGTTTTAAAGCGAAGTAACGCCTTAAAACAAACTTCTTGAATTGCAATTGTGTTCCTTCTTTAAAGACATGGTGCAGACACAGACAAGTATAACTAAATAATACCAACACAACACTCGGTCTTACAACGAAGATCGTTATACGATTCCAAGCGCGAATTTTAGACTGACCTGCCCTACTTTAAAACCATTCGCAGTGTTCAATGAGAATGTTCCATTACAGAATGGCAGTTGTCTACAACAACAACAAAACACCATTTGTCACACACTGAGAATACTCCATTGACCGAGATATCAATATTAAATGGCGTTTACTCATAAAAATGTAATAAATGTACAGAATTTTACCAAAATATGCAGCGTATCCTTCTGGGTATTGCATGAGTGCTAAAGAAGAAATGCGGAATTACCTTGCTACATTAAAAACATACTGCTGCATCAAAGCACAGGAATCTGGAGTCACTGAGACAAGACAGGCCTAACACAAGAAGAGTCTTCAGACAGATGCGAAGTGTTTTTATGCGAACATCCGAAATCCAATTCAAAATGATTCATATCTGTTTCTTGCCAACCTTATTTTCGGGGACCGGAAGTAAGAGGCCATCAGACGTATGAAGGCACAAACCTCCTTCCATATCCCTTTTCACTTTTAGCAATAACTGTATCAAACGTCCCTCTCCACACAGTGCAGTTAAACGGAAGCCAAGCCATTAGACTCTTCAACTTCTTCCAGCAACGCAGTCGTCATGGCGTCAAGATGACAAGAAACAAATTATTTTGCACAGCGCCTGTCTTCCGGTGGGTCCACTGTCCACCAGCACGCCAACCCTCGTCAGGCCACACACCATTCGTGGGAGCGGAGACTTCGCCCAAGACCTCTTATACGTTAAACAATTTTGGAACTGGCTGCACGTTAAATACTTCCAGAGTTATCATTCTGTTATTCCTTCTATACTTTACTTTAGTCGTTTCGTTCGGTCACAAGAAGCCCATAACGGATTATACCAAGCAAATAACAAGACACAAAAAAACAAAACTGAAATCACGTGAACCCTAAAGCACTGATTAATAGCCTTATAGTAGCTGCCCAAACATTAAGATCATTGTCAGTTGCGGCTACCTTATTACCATGAAAAATCGCTGCTTACTTACACATTATCATCAAAACACGTGCTTTTTGCAGTGCTGAACTAAATGATCATAACATTTGTTCAACCTCAAAAGATTCCCACGATAACACACGACACGCAATTCCTATTTCGTTTGTTTTCTTCACGTACTTGTTCCCCCCGGTTCTCGACATTAAATTCAAACACAACTGAAAAACCGAACTTATGTAACTTTTATGAATATACTTGACATTATACAGCTTATTAAATAATTTCACAGTTTTGGAATGCACACAGTTTTAAACGGAAAAAATCGAATGACAAGTGGTTAGTATGCAGCAGGTGTCACCTCTGTTCTCTTTCGTAAGTTTCCCTGTAATGTTCAGACAAGGGATGTCGCTCAGGTCACAAACCCCAAGACACATCCAAAGTGCGCTATGTTTGTGCACAACGTACAAATTAGTCTGTCAGATGTGTTTCTTTTCTTGTGCCTTGCACCAAGCATGGTGCCAACGTACACAGTGTTTGTACACAAACTGATATGGAAGGGCAGTTAAGTAAGTAAAATGGAGAACAGAAGGGTAAATTGTAACAAGAATTATTCCGTCTAAATTCAAGACACGCTGTAGGAAACAGCAGGAGCTATGGTGAAGTTTTCATACTTAATGCGAATAATTATTCCTGCATGTACCATAATGAAAACGGAAAGGTGAATCTCAAATTAAGAAATCCTTAAACGTACGGATATACCCAACGTTAACAATTCTGGGGCACTAACGTTTGTTCCACTATCTCGAAAATCCGACGCACGTTCATAAACAGGACTGCACTAGAATATGGGATAAATTTCTTTACATACCTAAAAATTCGCTCCGCATTTAGCTCGAGATGCGAGCAAAAACACTTACAGGTTTTCATGTAAAGTGTGCATTACTGTTATCCGATTTTGACTAAAATCAGAATACCTCCGCAATTTTCTGTAACAACGTGCTATAAACTCTCAAATTATATGCGCCCTGTGGTTTCTGAGTTTGTGTATGGGGCAGAGGACACAGACCAAATAGACGCGATGCTAATAGGCTCATTTTACAAATTTAAGAAATCTGAGCTACTCTCTAAATGTGTATCTACATACGACAACCATGTTGACTTTCAGACAGCAGTCATACAAACGAAGAGTTCGAAAAATTCAACATTACATTGCAATTAAAAAAAAAACATTCCACCAGGGTGCATTCCAAGGTACATGAAAAAACACAAACACCCCATTCAGCCGTGTAAAAATCCATAAGAAATAAAAGGAAGCAGGTATATATCAAACAAAACCCCGCAAAGAGAACCGACCAACTGAATCACAGAGTTTCAGGTCACTTATTTCCTCTTCATTCGAATGTTATTTCCAGAGCAAACGCACCAACCCACCTATAACTCTGATAACCTCAGTTCTACGATAACACAGTTGAAACGCAGGCAGGTTTCTCTGATGTCGACTTTTCAATACTGGCTCAACCAAAGGCCTCGACTGAGGCTCCTGACCATGTAGTCGTTTCTAACAACGTACGTTGCCAAAGGGAAGTCGCACGTACACCTTGTAGCCAAGCAAAGGATTCCGTAATAGACTGTATACGAGGCTGAAAAATAAACACGTTATACACACATCCTCAGTTCACACTGAAATTATACGAGACCTGATCACGAGATCTGGATGGAGAAAGGCTTGTGGAGGCTAGAGTCACGGTCATGCCCAGCATTGCCAACGTGAGCCAGACAACAAGAACGCCTTGTTCAACACTACCCCGCCCAACAGATGTGGCGGAGAAATTGCCGCAGCGGAACGGCGACCATTGAAAACACGCCATATCTTCAGTATGAGACTTCTAAGACATGGCGGGACATCTAACAGGCATATGTGAGCAGAGGAACGCATACAGGGTTTGGTGGGGAATACTGAAGAATAACACCAAAATGTATCTCGAAGAAATGTGACTGCATAGTCTAGATTAATCTGGCTCAGGAGAAGGTCACATTATTGTTTCTTACTCGTTTATGGTAGTGAACATTTGGGTTCCACAAAATGCGGGAATTTCTGGACCTAGGAAATATTAGCTGCTCCTGAAGGACTCCGCTTCATGACGTTATTAAGGTACTTTGACATTCATTTTTGTCAGGGCCCAACAGCGTATTCACACTACAGGGACAGTCATGTTCCAGTCAGAAGCCGGTCACGTATTCTTCACTGTGTTTTCGTAGCAGTGTCCACACCAACGACCGCGTTCAAGGCTACGCACCATCACGACAAGATACACTTGAATAAAGCAACGAATATTTCCTTGGCTGTGAGTACGTACACCGAGAGAATCAGACTTCACATTGAGAGGAGCTCTGACCCAATACCCACAATGCGCCTTCACACTGAGGTGCTTGAAACACACATGGATAAATTTACGAGCGCAAAATTTGGTGTTCTCGCAGTGGTGCTGATGAAAAGTAACGTTTTCTGATATATGATGAGGTGTCGACTGACAATCACGACGTTTCGGAGCAGCTTAATGCCTCAACATTCAGCGTAGTACAATTTCCCACACGATTTTCATTTTCAAACTTTCCGCTACCTTTATCGTAGTTAACATACTTATGACGAAATTCGTGCAACCTTTCAAGAAGACGAATTACGCATTATTAGTCAGGATGGCAACACATAGGAGCGCCTCAGCGCAAATCCAGGCACAGCATACTTCTTCATGGTTGCTCTTCTGTCCGGCACAAGCAGAACGTCGTTCATGGCCGTTTTGTGCAGATTAGATCCATGGCAGGAATTGTAACACGGCACAGCACTCTCTTCAGTATCTCTCGTCCGCTTGGGAAACCATTCCTTCTCCGGTTTGACTCAGCTATCAAGCTGCAACTCACTGCGCCATAACAAGAATGAAGATCTGAGAAGGAAACTGCTAATTCAGTGCAAAATATAACATAAGAACACGGACAAACTCATACGGACCATTTAGAGAAGGTAGATAGAACACACCAAAGCAGATTCTACAATACAGACCAAAACGACTCAGGGAACGAGGTCGACATTTAAAAAAATGGAACGAATACGTGACGTCGCAACAGGGGTCATATCATGCGCCGGTACTTTTCCGTGAGTGAAGAAGCTATTAAGCTCATGCAATAAGCAGTAGAGACAGCATCATGAAATAATATCAAATACTTTTCTGACCTCAGCAGATATACTGTTCAAATAGTCCCAAAACTTGGGCACTTAAAACCAGAGCGCTCAGATTCAACAATAATAATGACTTAATTCAGTACGTGCCTGTCGGACGAAGACGGCGATCAACAGTCCGCTGAACGGCGTCGACAACGACGGTTGTACTGCGCAGGTTGCAGATTGAAATACCGCAAGGAGAAAATGTCTGTCACAACACAATTCAATTTTACAGTCGTAACTACCCCGAACAGAGAACCACTTTCTAAGTGTAAGGGTTAATATTGGTCACTATAATTAAAAAGACACACAGAATATTTGAACGGTTGTCACGTCTAGAACGTTATGGAATAAGCAGTCGTAAACAGAAATTTCACACCGATAAGAACACATTGCAATCAACTACATACATACACACATACATACATACATAGATCATACATACATACGTAATACGTACATACATACACACATAGACGCACACACATAATACATGCATATATACATACACACACACACACAAATACATACATACATATGTAGCATCAGTACGCTGATGGAGCGAAAACGCTCTGGACTTAATTTAACCTACTTCTATCAGAGCCAAGATGTGGTTTTTCCAAGGCTGTCGTCGTTTCCATCGGTCCCTCTAAGCAAATCCCGTTCAATAATTGAAGCAGAACGCGGAAAACTCCTTTCGAATGGTATATAATTCATCATTAACTAAAAATGTTATCACCAACACTACGTAATCAGATTCTAAAAGCGTCGAGAAGACAAAAAAAAAAGCAGGCATTTATGTGTGTGTGTGTGTGTGTATTTGTGTGCGTATGTATGTATGTAAGCATAAGTAGCATGTACAGTAGGTGACACGTGTGTCTGCATCCATGTACATATTTGCTTCGTAAACACGTTCAAAACATGATATAATTAAACTGGTACAGGCAGAGGCCAGGTGGTTTCGACACAGCGAAATACGCACCGACTATACCACCATTAAAACAATGAACCATTGTCTCAAGACTGCCTTATATGAATATGTATCAAATTACTGTTCTATCAGAGAGCACGCAAGTGATGACAGAGAGAGAGAGAGAGAGGGCACAGTTGTTGTATTTGCTATGGTCGAATGCAAATTCGATACCACGTGGCTGTCATCTTCAAATAAATTTGCAAATGGTTATACACCAACAGACAGAAAGAGTGAGGCATGGACAGTGAAGTTCAACGTTATACCACATTTCAAGTTTAGCTATGAGTAATCACTAAAATTTCACTCATCGGAATGTATTGGATTAGTATCATTAAGTTACAAATTACTGCACAGAAACAAGGAAATTTCACTAATCTAAAAAAAAAAAAAAACCTTTTCAGCAAGTCATTTCATTACTATCATACATGCACTTACACAACAACTGGTGCTGTTATTAGATTAACATGAAGTGAATTAGTTAAAAAATGTAAGTTCAGTTAAAAAACGATTCGTCGTCTGTATGACATGGAGGCTATGCCATACCTTTCTATGTATCCTAAGGGACAATACTCAAAGAGCGCACTGCAGAGAGATGGAATCTCCACACAGACATACGTGCAGTCCTCGATACTTCTGAGAACTCGTCATACACGGTGCTAATTAGCTTCCAACACAAACTTACTGCTGTAAAGGTAATCACGCTGCATAGCCAGAAATTATATAGTTATTGAAATATGCACCGTACTGAGAAATATTTCGAACAAAACCAAGTACCTCAGCGATCACGACATTCAAGCCGAGACCCACTGACCAGAATCACCAGCCGTGCGTTTAGTGGTTTCGTATCGTTCAACTTCGGCTTCCTACAAAGTACAGGACTATACTTATCCGTTACACTCCAAAATTAAGCTCACCTGCAGTTTTCTAGTAGCCACTCCCCCCCCCCCCAACACCGACTTCACTTATAGCCAATTTACTAGTGTCGAATACGAAACAAGCGGACAGAGAAAACCTCCCCATTGAGCGTTTATTTCGTGCCCCTTGTAAATGCGATGTACGTGTATCCACAGCACAGTGACGTAAAAGTACAAATGCAGTATTGTATACTAATGTGTTATACATTACTGTAAATAACCGCATAATTTGTTAAATATACTGTAAAGTACCAACAGCGCTGTCGGCGCTACAAACAGTGAAATTACCTGAGCTAACGGGCTGAAATATTCGGACGCTTTTGACGCTTGTTTCCTCAAGTGAAGATGAAGTACGGTACATCAAGCACATATATCTTCCCCCTTCAAATAAACTACATGCAGTTGTTTCTATAGTTTGAAATATGACATGATTGATTACGGCTTCTCATGTACCTCTCCAACAACACTGCCATGACTGGCATGTGTATTATCACAGAAGAATCCAAAAAGGATGTGGAGAAAGCGGCCTTACCCTGCTGTAGGTCGCTGTATGAGCATCCACACTACAGGGACCGTGGAAAACAAAAACATCGCGGTCACAATAACACGCACAAGGCCAGTCCTTTGTGGTACTGAATAAGATAGGCGACATATTTGTTTTTGTCAATTACGAAGTTCATTACAAGATACTCAGTAATTAATTTAACAAGTAATATGGGCCCAGAAAGTTATTCATGGAGATCAGAAACCTACAACGTCACATTCTCTGTTTATTCCGTAAACTTTAGCCGATTTTAGCAAAAAACTTTACCCATGTGTTTTATATCAGACTGGAAGACCATCACGTAATGTATACCAATCATTCTGACGTGCTGCTGACCACATAGACCATTACCCTACACAGTGAACTTCGCTGAGGCAAGGTATATGTACAAACATTATTAATGTTATTCTGTATATTTCAGCTGGTTTTCAGAGTGTTTGGTAAGTCAACTGCCTGACAATGGCGCTACAGCACTGAAATATGTTGGATGATTAATGAACTATACGATTGTGTATACTGTATGTACATTGGTTGGTTTAACAAAAAATATAAGCCGCATCTTCATAGCCCCGATACGTACTGACGTACACGAAACACTGGACAGTGCCTCCATGAGACACGCACCCTTGTCAGACACCACAAAGATTTGACGCCCAGAACCAACAAATACCTCTTTTTGGTCTACTGTAACAAATACATGTTGTGTCTTTAGGGGTACTTATTGGTTGTTTTGTGGAGATTATTTTTTTTAATGACGCTGTTCGTAGTTTAGACCTTTTAATATTGGGTGACTGGAGGATTTTAACTAATTATTTGGACAGCACTTGGAAATAAATCGCATTATCCTAAACGGAGCTATTTAGGAACGCTACTGGAAATCATTCTGTGGGTCACAAAAGATCTCGGGCTAGTCGGTATCTCAGCCCAGATTCAAACCGGCAACTCTCAAACGCAAGCCATAAGCGCTGCTGCTTAAGACAACTTGCTCGATAAGACACTGGAAGAGAAGGCTAACTGAAAAGTTTCTGCGAGTTGCAAAGTAAAGTGTTCCTATGCTGAAAATTAATGTGTGGTGCTGTCTACTTCATAACAAAGTTATGGAGTCCTTTTTCTTTGCTGATGCCAAGTTCTCTGAAAACATTTATCTTGGTATGCTAGAAAACGTCGCCTTTCTTGCAGTTGGAAGAAGATGACGACGGTAATTTATTTCTTCAGAAACTGAAACACCACATCAGACAACACACTGCTGCAGATTGTACAAAACGGGGTGTCCTGGGCTTTGGCTTTGGAGGAGACTCCAACATCACCAAATCTGACGCCCAGTTACTCCTCCCTTGATTACGTCGAAAACGATGTGCACGAGTGCAATGGAATGGTGGTTAATTAGATAAGCTCACAAAACGCCTAAACAGCAATCCTCAGAGCGTAACAGCCGTAATCACTAACCGTCAAGACATCTGTCGTACCACAAAACAAGAGCGACAGACAAAATACTGGTCACAACTTTCTGAGTCACGCTTCACTTCAGTGATTTTTCATTACTTAAGCTGTAGTGGTTATGAAAAAACAGCCGACAGAAACACTGGAGAGACTCTGTAAACATGCTGTAGGCATTTGAAAGATTGCGTTTGGCAAAAGTGCAGCGTGGAACCAAATGTACCCAGTGCATACGCTGTAACTCACTTTGTGTTCGTCTCTTGGCTGTGAGATTATTCTGGTATCACAGTTGGAAATTAGGGTTACGAGTATGAGTATATAGCAGTTCAAGATTTACTGTTTCCTAGGGGAATTAGTGGCTTCTATAGCACAATCCGACAGCAGCCAGAACATTTATCTGATGTCAAGACACGAGAACCTGCCTGAAGATACCGGGCTGTAGAAGGCGAGCTTCGCTTTAAATGGGACATAATGTAAAGCGACTTGTCAACTTTTAACCAGCATTTCTTCTGAAGACAGAAACAATGTTTGCTCTATATGAGTGTCCTTTGAATGCTTGGGAATTTGACGGATTTTGAAAGAATTTGGTCTTGACGGCATGCCATTACATACGCCTATATCGTTGGATTCTTTATTGACTTATAATTGGTAACAACATGAAGTACGCGGAACTCAAAATGGTGAAAGCTACATTTAATTTAGGATGATAAATTGACATACGATAACAAATTATCGAAAAATACATAGATTGTTTATGGTAATATTTTTGTGTGCAAATAATGTAAACAATAACATCTGGTGGTTGGGCAAACATTTGCTTCACCTCCAGCTAGATGGCGATCACCTCCGGACCAATGGAGCCACGCACGTGAAATTCTGCACTGCGATAGACCATAGACCTACCTATACCTACACATCACATTTAATAAAGAATTAGAAGCATAAAGACAGTCCGAACCTTTGAGTTTCCATGCAAAAAAAAAATTTAATGTAGACGGCACGAAAGAAGAAGAAATAAGTTATTTACGAAAACAGAACGAAAAAAGATAAACAGATCCATAAAGTAGATAAAGTAGGAATACGCGACGTATGAAAGTGGCTTCACGTGTTCTCCTCTAAATTTCTTTTTCTGAATTCAAATAGAATTTCAGGATTGCAACGTCACACCTACTTATATGACAGCTTCATATCACTAGTGACCAAACGACAGTGCGCAGATCCTTGACAGATAAACGTCCCACATTTCAAACAAAAAATAAAAAGCATTCGTGGGATCCCCAGTAACATGTTTTACATGATGTGCTTCCTTATACAAATATCAGTTTAGATCATTGTTCAGCAACACAAGAAGGTGATTTTTTTCGCTCTAGGGGGCAAACTAAAACACCAGAACATAAATATGAAGATTCAACAAAGCATATGGACTGAACAAAAAGACCCAACCTAAAACTAAGGATACATGCAAAGAAAAATAAGCATAAAGCGTAAGGGCAACACTGTTGGCGCAGTTACATCAAGAAGTGTTGAGCTGTCCAGTTCTGCTACAAAGGACTTAGTGAGCCAAACCGCTGTCTAGCCAATCATCACGTTCCTTTTCACGTTCCATGGACTCCTAATGCTCCAGTTAAGGCAACATATAACAAACCACGTGATGGAGAATCACTCAGAAGTCGCCAGTCATTCGGCTGGTCAGGGAATTCCCCGCATTTTACAGCACTCGAAGGTTCCATTCTATATTCAAAAAAGCCCCCTACCTGACCACATCTTGAAGAATATAAATCCCTCACAACACACAAAGATTCACAAAGCAGGTACACAAGTTGAGGGCAGGTAAGAAGGTCCACTAGTGGAAGCAGGCATTGCAACGAATATAATGTAACATGCTCCTCAGTTTTGTCGTGAATGTACTCGTCATTTATTATAGTGACCAAATATTTTAACCTTCCTGCACTTTCGAGGTACTGGCCACGTTCGTATCACGAGTTTGCCCTGTAGTATTCACAAGACATGAACATGTACTTGGTTTCATCTCTTTTGTTCACTGAGCAACCGTCGTACTGTTGTGTAACAGTCTTCTTGTTATATTAAAGGCACAACAACTTAACACTTGCCACCCAATTAATAAGAGACATGAACATTCCAGACTACACCACAAGTTTCTACCAGATTCAGTTCCAACCCTCATAATTTTCTCGTGCCACATCACTATCGTCTTCTAAAGCTATTTAAAAAGTCATCGGCTATAAGGCATCTCCATGACTGAACAGTAAATACATCAGACAAATGTCGACTTTCCTGGACTCTGCTGTAAGTTTTAAGTACGTTATGATTACCTGAACTAACTTTACTGATACACTACTTACAGCGACAATGCTATATAATATTTCTCGTCTGATTCAGGCGCTTTGTGACGCCAATTTATAGCTGATGTATCCCGATGTTATATTTTTATTTTTCCATTAAGTGTAGCAAAAGTAATAGTTAATCTGTAGCTGGTCCACTACGCACAAATCCACACTGAAGATACCAAATAATTTCGTGTACACATGGACTTAACTTTAAGACAAGTACGCAGTAAAACGTCCGGTACGAAGGTGATAATGCCCTTGTCTGTATAAATATAATCTGCTTGTACAACGGCCCGCGTTCTCTCTAAATTTAAATTATGGCTGCAAGTCCTCTGTAGTTCTCTTAGAACTGGTAACTGATAATACGTTCAGAAAAAAAAAACACCTTTTCTGTATTTTCAGGCAGTAAACCTACATTCCGAACGTTTTCAAAGACGCGCAGATGACCACAGGACTTCGTCTAGGCACCAGTTGCTATTCGGTCTTCAATCTTACTATGCTATCACTGTTGACTGGTATAGAAAGCGACTATCTAAATTTAAAAAATGGCTTCCTCACTGTGAATCCAGGTAAGTTCCGGGTCAGAGGTGACGTCCCAACTTAGGACCAGGATAACGATAATGTACTACATTGCCAATCCTGCGCCAGAGCCTGTCGGCGGTAATAGATCAGCGGGCACGACGTTAGGTAGGCGGAAGCTAAAGTAGAAACACAAGGAGCATAAGCCATGTAAGTGCCACTTTGTCACTGGCACAAGAAATGAACTGGAAAAGAATTCCCCGAGCTCCCGTGGCAAAACGGCGGTAACCAATCGCCTTTCCGTAGACCAGGGGTTCTTAACGTTCTCTTGTACCATGGATCCCTTTCAAAGTGTTGTGAAACCTACGGATCCCTTCTCAGAAAAAAAAGAATTATAAATTATCAATTATATGCTTTCGGAGAAAAAGCTATCTCAAACAACCTAATGAATTCCAGTTTCCACTTCGTAGGGCACAATAACATCAGAGAGTGAGATTTACTGACGTTAACAAACAATTTGAAGTTTAAAGACCATAAATTACTTTGTTCCCTATACTCAGTATTGAATGAAAAGCTGGATTTCAGTTAGAAGTTAGTGAAAATGAAGTAGCGAACTTTTCCCATCCAAGTTCACGGACCCCCTGAAATCTGTTTCCAGGTTAAGACATGCTGCCCTACACCAAGGTTACGAAACGTCTGTAGAAGTTTTGTAAGATCTTAGGCTTTCAAGACGACAAAGATTCAGACCTTGATCTTCCTATTTTTACCACCATCCGGTCTGATATACTGTTACCAGCGTTTCGGGGAAAAATAGTGCCTCCATCTTCAAGGCAGAATGTAAAAGAACTGTTTGGAGGCGGGACGTAATATATAAAACAGCTCTGCTTGTAGTTCGCGAAGACGGCCTGTACGACAGTACAGCTGACATGGAATGTGTAAACGATACAGAATACAAAATAACAATAACATAATACAGATATGTCAGACACAAGAGAGTGAGGAGGATCTGGAAGAGGAGGAGGCAATATGAACTGAAGTGAAGTGAAGTCGACTCCCGGCGTTATGCGGCCGTTCGTTTCGGATCAATACGAACAGCTCCCACCACGCCGTCCGCATGAAGTACTCAACCAACACCCCCAGCGCTCTCGGTATGTAATGTAGCCTGATAACACGACAATTCAACAACTTGTGCCTCTCTCCTCCGCAGCAAAATGTCACATGAAGAGGAACTTCGATTCCAATATCGCCCACCACTCCGCTTGACACTACGCTACAATTTAGCTTTGTATGGTTTACATTTCAGCACTAGGCTAGGTCCACCTGCAGTGAAGTGTGAACTGCTACGGACTGCAGGGACAAGAAGCCGTGACCTCTGACACATTACGCGTAATGAAGCGGCGACAATGTTACAAGGACAGTACCAGAAAGGAACAGAAAGAATGATTAAGGCTAAAAAAATATACATTCACATTTTCGTAAATATAAGAAATATATATGAAGTTATCGAAGTTTTTTTTCCACCAACGAATGCACAAGTGATTGTCTTAAAAACAATATTAAAATTTACATTAAAACAGCTCCGACATGTTTCGGTGCGGTCAAGCCATCTTCAGGGCGTTCATTATCCGTATTTGCTAAAGTTACACTTCGTTAAAACAGTCAATTATGGTGTATGATTAAAATCGGTGGTAATGTGGCTGCATATATTGGTAGTGTCCTTGTTGATGTGTGTATGTCGCACTGTTCGGGAGTAGTCTACTCAGTCTACCTAAATTGTTGGCGTATAATTACTCAGAATTAGTAAAGAAATAACGACATTGTATTCACACTACGTTCTTCCAGTATCGTGGAGCCAAACGAAATAGAAGCTGGAACTGTAGTATATTTCAATGCTGCGCTTTTACATACAAGACAGACACGCACAAGAACCTGAACTGAACATTCGCACCCTTTCTATGGATTAAATTTGCTCTTCAGTTTCTTCTTGAATGCCATTATTATCCACTGGTGCTGTTCTCAACAAATCAGCAAGTCAGCTAGGTATCGTCAATGAACGGGCGAATAAACGTGCGTCTGTCTGCTTTAATTTTTCGCTTCCTGAAGGACTGTTGGCAAAGAAACGGGTCAGTATGCCACCGAACAGAAATCCCTTTTTGTTAGGCCGAAGTTTGTTATCCTTTCCAAACATGTTCGGTCAAGTGGTATAACACAGTACCTACAGGACCTGAGTGAGGGTGCACCAATATGAAACGAGGAGTGACAGACTGTGATTATCATTTCGTCTGCATGTAGAAATACATTTTTATATTATCATAAATACATTTTTAAAGCAATCAACGTTATGTAGGGTTTAGAGTGCAAAAAACTCAAAGCTGGTATATACAGTTGCCGATTTACAACCAAAATCGACATAAACGCAAAATAACTACCTCAATGTTTATTATAGGAGAAAAAATTAACGCATTATAAATGAATACTGACATACAGGAACGAGTGCCAGTCAGAAACACAGTGAAAAGACACACGTGATTATAAAAAAAAAAGTATACACGTACAAAGGAAAGGAGAAAAGTAACTAACATCATTAGCAACGCAATATGAAGCCCATGGCAAAATAAACAGAAATGGTCCCAAAAATGATGGCAACCTTGCTTGACGAGAATTGAAGGAACAGGGTTTATAAGCACAGAAACGTCAAATCTAGTTACAAAAATTAGAGCACAATACACCTCCTGGATGTTCGGGTTAGTTTACTGCTACATACAGCAATATACAGTCAGGGTGGAGATTTGTTTATATGCAAGCTGTTGCACACGCGGTAGCGGCAGTAGGTACAGTCATTCCTCTCCACGCCCCGAAGGCGCATACAGGGAGAAGAGGTACAGCTCCACTCATTCTCAACATCGGCGCTAGACGGCGGTCAGTTGTTGACATCACACCCCAACCGCTTTACCACCGCGAGAGAAAGTCAACACCCATTAGACAGAAGGCTGGGAGGGCCCCACAACGGGTCTGCACGCCATGCACTGATTCAGCGCCAACCGCACGGAGCCCACACGCAAGACAACGTAAGCGTAGGAATATAGAATTCATATACATCTGGCGACGCCATAAAAACGTACAGAGGAAGGTTGACAAAAAAAAATACGTGGAATGAACACAGACAAAGAATCATCACACTTGGTGTTGGAATTAAAAAAGTGAACATAAACCACGCATTAAACAAGTGATATTCCAAGGTTACCAATTACCATGTTCGCCCACAACTACATTAAATATTTTAACCAAAGGCGCGGCTTTACGAATACAATCAGGTTTACAGAAATGTTTTAACTTACGACGTGTAAAAGAAAACGTTCGCCACTTCATGAACCAAAAACTGAAAACAAGACTGTAAAATTTCTGAACTCGCAAATTAACATATTGAATATGCATACAATTTTGTGTTGCAGACTTGTGTTTATATGCCTGATGAAACCCCGTGAGAAGGACCGAAACATGAAGCATTACTGATAGAGGCAACAAAAGAGTAGCTACGTTCAACAGCAACACGGTAGTACTGAAATGTCACGACAAAACGGGATAACTTAATTAAAAACACTTAAATATAGACCTACTTCTTTCGTTCATGGAACAGTACAGAATACTGTCCAAATACACGTTTGAAACGCACGTACACTTCCTTGAAAACATTAAATGAAATTTCTTTTTTCTTTTTTTACATTAAACTAATATTACCATGCAAGAAAAATAACGAAAACAACAAAAGCAAACAACTGAAAACGAAAAAGCAAAGACTGATTGAATCAAAACACCAATCCACTCTCAGTACTGAACAACAGGACTGTAACTCAGTATGATCCAAAATATACGCGGGAAGAAGTGTCAGTATCCCATTAAACTGAGAGTAGCAATGAAAAATACGTTGCGGTCAGAAGATGAGTGCAGTAGGGAAACGTGACAATGACAGATCTATAAGCCTATCCCAGCACAAATGTACGAAAAGCAGAAGAGTTTATGAATGGACTGAAAGATAAAACGTAGATCGGAGGAGTGCCGGTGATCATGCGCGTTATGGCCGACGATTCAATGAGCTTAGGTTAAGCAGTACAAGTGGAATAGTCCGGCCAACAAAGAATCAGAACTGATTAAATCGAATCTAAAATCATAATAATGTCTAATGTGTGGTGCTATGATACTTGAAGGACCGACCTGACACATTTTATTCTGATTGGACCACCAAACTTTTGCGCTTGCGTTTCCGAATTCATACCAATCAGAGACACCGTGAAGAAAAAATGAAACAGGTTTATGCTCAGCTATGTTCGACAAAACGTACAATCAAATCAGCTTGAATCTTCATTACCGTCTTATATTATACATGACTGAACTTATTTTTTTTACGTAACGAAAGATGTTTCGCAATTTTGGACAAGGCACAAAAAATAGCCGCCACTTCTGCACGGGCAAGCTTCCCACTGCTAGAAATTCAAGTATCAGTAGTAACCATATGAAGGCCAACATTAATCTACAGCAAATCGATGGCTACCAACCGGTGGGCCAAGGGCAACAAGAGGGGGCGCGGACGTTATTCCAACGGTCCGCAAATACACATTCTATAGACCGAGTAAACATCGGGTCTCGCACACGCAATGCTAGTATTTAAATGTTTGCGTTTCACGTTGTAACGATTGAAACGTGAATTTATTTACAGTGGCCATTAAGGTCACGAAATTCTTCGTCATTAAATATTCTATTAATTAAACTCATGCACTGCTCTTCCGTTATCATATTTTTAAATAAGAAAAAAACCGCCTCATTCCAAATACATAATGGTCATTCCTGATCATCTTTCCAACCATACGTCTACAAATGTTTCCGAAAAATCCAAGCGAAACGCCGAAGTTACAGGCGACAGAAGGGAGACATGGAGAAATATTTATACTAAATACCCGAAAATACTAGGCGCCAACGTACGAATTTAATGGCCCAGGCTACCTCGCAATAGCGATTTGTGCACCCCTGTTTCCAACAGATTTGATACTATCATATATACCAATCTCAGGCACTTGGAGGGCGCAGTTAAATATTCTAAGAACCAATCAATCCACTGTATTTTAATAACGCTACTTAACTGAGTTCATAAAGCAGACGTCTTTGAGTATCCGCCTGGGGCAAACGGCAATAAATTCGTTCTCCTGTGATGACAGCAAGCACACAAGAAGCCTGTAAATTCGCTTCTTAAAAATCAGACTGCTCTCAGAATCAAAATAAATATGAAGAATCACAACCGAATTTAACACATTCCTTTCCATGCTACAGCAATCGCTATTCAAGCCTGCAGTGGCCCTCAGGTTTTCACGAGGTTGAGGCTCCCAGAATTTCCAGCCAATCGGCACATGAAGGAGGCAAGGTTGTTAGCCGTACGCGCCGGCCGTCCTTAACCCCACGAAATAACCTAGTTCTCATATCTCTCAGAGGCTGAGTGCGACAGGAAGGATTAAGTCAATGAAAAATCCCGAAGATTCCACTGGGAATCGAACCCGCGACCTTCCGGCTTGTTGGGCAGTGCCTCAACCAACTACGCCACCGCGTACCGTTCATTTCAATCCTACTAAACTAAAACTCTCATCAAATACGATGACAAACTACTGTATTACCTAGAGGGAATACAAGTATTGCGGCTAGAAGACGGAACATAACAGTACTTGTCAGTTGTGACGAAGCGTCAGTCCAGTGCGCACCACATGTGCCATCATTAAATGTTATGCCTAAAACGAAAGTTCAACATACACGGCATCTGATCACACCGGCTGGTTCAACCACACAGTCCCTGTTATAAGTTACACACACTCAAATAAGTGTGAATACATCTTCTTGTGGTTTGGCTGGGGTGGTGTGGTATCCGTACGCAGGCTGAAGCCTGCATCCCGATACCACACCACCCCAGCCAAACCACAACGTAACACCAACACACATCGTACCAGAGCAATACAACCCATGAAATAACTCAACAAATAAGTCGCAATCTCCTCAGGATGGATGTATTAACATCCGGAACATGTTGAGCATTAAATAATGAAATAATAAAGCAAGTGACATCAAGTTGGTCTATCTTTATTCAGCTATCTTCTTACGAGTTTGGTAAATGTACGCACCACTTACCATTTTTGCATCGTTCGCTCCAACTTTTCTAATCACTTCTAAAAACCATAGGGCTTACAGGAGAAGTGTATGGGGCACAAAATGCGTTCCACTACTACTCCACAACGTCTGTTGGGAAAATTTCCCGCTCCGAAAAATAAGAAACTAGTTATGCTCGAAATGCGACAGGAGACACGTAGGCCTTCGAGTAGGGTGTGAGTTATTTCTGTCCGATTTCGACAAAAGCTGGGATACGCCTATAATTTCACAAAAAAAAAAAATCGAACATTAGAATCTTCAGTTGTTACACGGTAGACGGATGGACATAGACAAAAAAGTTAACAGGCGCAACTCTCTTTGCTTATGCGCCACGAGCTGGTTCACTGCACCCAAAGCACGGTAAATTACACAACAGGTAGGCCCACCTTATTACATGGCATGACATGTTTCACGTTCAAAACACAAACAGAACACAATGCAGTGAGCGACAGTGGCTAGGTAGCTTTCAAATAGGCTATAAACAGTACCAACCTGATACTGGTGTGACGGTCATCACATGCCGCAACGAAACCGAACTTTTCCACAATTACTCGTTTCAATAGACGGTACAGTTGTAATTAAGTAAGGGCCATTTGAAGGTCATTATATATAAGAGACTACTATATATTGTGTCACGGTGTGTACGGAACCAGTTCAAAATCCAGATTAAATGGAGGAAATCTTCAACAACGAATTACGGTGAAAATTTAAATGAGAATATGAACTTACTTTCAGTTAGGACACACGAATATAAACTGGAAGTATTACGCGTATTGTGAATTGTAACCTAAATATCAGCATCTATTTCGTCAGAGCCCGTAACTTGAAACTAAGTACTGCTGACATACAATGCATTATTCCATAAGGCGCCGATGTAATTTATTTCACAGAATACAAATAAGAAGTGGTATACCAGAAATACATGGAAAGATTTGAAATGTGTTCCTGGAGAAGGACAAAGAAAATCAGTTGGACCGATCGTTAAGAATTATAAAGAGTCAAGGAGGATAGGAATATCCTACAATCAACAAAAAGGAAGGAAAGCTAACTTGACTGCCTACACCTTGCGTAAGAAAGGACTTCTAAAGCATTTAATTTAAGGAAAGATACAGGGAAGGACATAAGTGAAGGAAAGAAGACGAAGAAGAGGTAAGCAACTCAGGGTGACATTAAGGAAAAGATAGGGCACTGAAAATTTAAAGAGAAAGCAATAGATCGCATTGTGTTGAAAACTTGCTTTGCAAGACGTTATGGACCTGTCCTAAGACAGAGTGGAGAATGAATTAATATTTAAAATTCAATTTTTTAAAGATACGGCGAATTTAATCTTTAAGAAAATTCAACAAAAAATTTTTTGTCGCAGAATTCATTCCAAATATGTCTACGCATGAACGACAATTTCACACCTTCACAGATTTCCACATAATGCATTACCCTTAATTACGAACCGCAGGGATAAAAACACGTCGCGCCACATTATCTGTTTCATGTTGTATATTAATTATTTAAAATATACACAAGATGTGAACCTTTGTAACTCACGCGGCAGCAGTCAGGCACGGGCAAAGCAATATTTAATGTTGGTTTGAATTTTGCTGTGTTTGGTTCCTCTGAAACACACTGCATATTCCACAGGATCCAATTGTTTTAGGCGAAGAGTTTTCAACATTTTTCACAGGGCGGCTGATAATGTCTTCCCTATATCCGTAATTGTATTTTATAAATCCGCCTCTGAACTCCCCACGCAAGCCTTATGAAGATAGATGTTCAGTTTCTATTCCACACCCATAACTCATTTCCTGCAGCCTTCAGGGATCCTCTTTTTGTTTTCGGCAAGACAGGATAATCCATTTCCTGACTCGACAATATTATCTCACACAAAGAGACAACGAACTAAAATTCTCCTTTGGCAACACAATTTAGAGCAAACTCGTAAAAAAGAAATTTGTTCTCATTCAGCGTGCTTTTCATTAGGTTTATAAAGAATAATTAATGGTCGTATCACATACTCAATACTGAAATAAAATTTCGGTAAACAAATTAACAAAATACAAAATAACAGCCAATTCAAAAGGCTATAATTGTCCGCATTATCCGTTTTACGAAGTGCTGAAAGAACACAGCCATCTGGTGGCCAGTGGCTACCGAAAAACTGTCTAGCAAATAAATTTCCATTCGGTGTTTCGGAAGTTAACCGTCCTAATTCCGGCCATCTAACACACTCAGCTGTGGCATAGAGGAAATGAGAAACCACATCCAAATAGTTAAGATACAATGACTAATAAATCTTAACAATTAATAAGCATTTAAACTATAGTTACCCCCATTACCCTAAGCCTGGTCAGTAGGTGTTTAAAAAATAAGGAGCAACACAGCAGGAAAGAGTGAATCTGGGTACCGACCTTAGGCCACAACCACAGCTGGCCTAGAGAGATAATAAAACACCTCTTTCTGACTATTTGACTTAGGTTCGATCCCTAACGTCGTGACTGGCTTTGGGAAATCTACAACAAAACTACGGGTATGACAATCAGTGACATGAAAACTGTACAGCCAACAGCTACAAGTCTACAAGAAAACGGCGCATGCAACATTAGCCACTCTTCCTTCATTATATAAGTAAACTGACAGATGAATGTCACACCTGTGCTCTAAATAAACTACTATCAGAATCTGGAACAATTCGTCTTTTTAACGCGACTGTAGCATTTACAGTACAAAGCTGACCATCATTTTTCACCTCAAGAGAGAATTTAAAAACAGCGAATATTAGTCCAGCAGGGTATTTAAGATATTTTGGGCTCACAAATGGCTGTCATTAGGTCCAGTCGCTGGGCTTAGTTTACATAACGCTTCAGAGCACAGTCCATAATGATAACCTAGAAGTTGCTGAGCTAGGCGTGCTCAAATATTGCACCAACCAAATGAACTGTATTCATTACTTACAAATATTAAAGACGTAGCTGCTACATGTTTCGGTTCCACTGTAACATCTTCAGGCAACACCGTTAAGTTTATAGTGCCACTTACACATAATTTACACCAACACCGCAACGTACTACAGACTGCGGAAGCTTGCACACAATCGCTTACCAATGGCAACTGGTTTTAAACCTGGAATTTTGTGCTCCCTGAAGATGGTACACATGTACCAAAACATGACGGAGATACGTCTTTGAGATTTATATATTTAATATTGTGCATCTGGTTGGTGCAACAAATTCATCACACTGATCTAAAAATTGCATGGAATGGACACATTTAAAATATTCCTTCAGGTATTCGAGATACTATCCGTCCTCAATGGAATCCGAAGGATCAATGACGTGTACACATCAAGCCCTAGCCACAGCCAGCTTAGTCCAGTCCAGACCCTAACACCCTCGTACTTATGATCTACTGTAATGCAGCCCTCCTAACAAAATCTATGTAGCCCAAATGGCTAGGTTCTACGATAAAATTATCTTCTTCGACCTTACCATTCGCGCCGCGTCCACATTGTACCTGATTTAATCATTCTTAGACTTTGCAAAGACCGATGCCGATCTAGCGCCAAGAATAGGCACGGATACAGCTATACACCACCTGGGCCAAGTGATGGCAATTTACGCATTTACTTTTGCCTGTAAATTTGATTTTCCACAGAGTGAAAAAACTAAACTCCGCATTACTAAAGTGTTAGACAGATTTTGCACGACGATCTGGGCATGAAAAAGGTGTGTGCTAAAGTGGTGCCAAAAATCCTTACCCCCGAGCAAAAGGAACATCGAGTGAACTGCTGTGCTGACACTCTTG
>Ga0131853_10003790_pt1 | contig 27187 bp, 18 predicted proteins | sample TergutLab28metaG_FD_92764 | JGI IMG/M metagenome (GOLD analysis project Ga0131853, IMG submission 92764) | Labiotermes labralis P1 segment gut microbial communities from Petit-Saut dam, French Guiana - Lab288 P1 (version 2) (version 2) | ecosystem: Host-associated > Arthropoda: Insects >...
CCCTACAACGCAGCGCCCCACAACCGCTACCAACCACATCCAGCAGAACCAGCGCAGCACACCACGTGCAGTAACATACGTCTTGTTCTCCAGAAGATGGGCATAATGATGCCCGAAACATGTTGAGAAAGTGTTGATAATAAACATCTAACTGTTGCATCTTGTTGGTTTTTTCTCTCACTTCACAATAGACTTTGTGTGTTGGTGCCTTTCGTAGAAAAGCATATGCTTATGTTTTTTCCCAAAACACGTAAACCCTTTAAGACCGGCGGTTCCGAACTTCTCCTCTCTCCCCATGGAATGTGTTTGTGTGAGTTTTATCGATCACAGGACAAACATTGAATATCTGACTTTTATAACTCGGGACGCAGTGTTTACTGCGCGGTACGAACTGAATCTTATTATGCAATCCATTACAGTTTTCGTCTCGATTTTGAACAGTTGCCATGAACAACAATGGTGAAAATATATTATTCTGTATCTCCGTTGACAGAGTACAGGAAGCTATGGTTAATATCTGATACGAAGAGGGGATGTTAAAATCATCGAAACAACAGGAACAACGGTTTTAAAACCATTCTTTTCTAAGACACACAGCAGGACATTATCTGTTGCAATCACACTTGTCTAAACATTTCCTCCCCCCCACCCCCACATAAAAATCCCATTAGGTAATAGGCCAATAGCCTAAACAAGTACGAATTACTTCATTTAGAAACGCACTGTTTGTGACAATATATTCTAAATTTTCCACGAAATTGTGTGTTTTAATTACATTCAATACTTCTCTGCTTATTTCGTAGAGGAACTGAGCTATGAACTGAATGACCGTAGAATCGTAGTTGGATTCCTGGCAAAGGCGAGAAATTTCTGTTCTACAAATTGTCCAGAAAGAGTGTGAGGAGCAGCTAGTCTCTTGTTCAATTGGAACCGGATGTTATATCGCCGGAGGTAAAGTAGCTGGTTTGTGAAGATAGGAACTCACCCCCTTCTATTGCTCCACGCCATCGTACACCTTCATGGCGTGGTGCTTAATTATGCACACGACAACTTTATCAACACATTACCACAGACGGCTCCAGTATGGAAAGTTTGCAAACTAAAGTAAGGCATTTTAAAGATGAGCCTAACCGCTCTGGTCCGTCGTCGTACTTCGCAAACGAAACGTGTTGATTTGCATCTAATAACTCTCGCAAAATTGTTCTACTAGAAACAAGGGTCAGCCGCTTTGTTCATGTATTCTAAGCCGCTTTCGTAACAACCAATAGTTGAATGCAATAAACATAACTAAATAAACAGAACACAATTCTTTGATAAGCCGATAACGCTCATAGAGTCAAGAAATTTCGGACTATTTATGGAATCCGAGGAACGTTCTTTATAGTGTTCATAAAAGCCCACCACTGGCCCCTATACCGAGCCAAATGAATTCAGCCTACACCAATATAATTTGTCTTCCCCAGATCAATTTTAATTTTGCTATTCCATTCAAAATGATCTTTCTCTTTCATATTTCGGATTTCTGACAGTACTTATATCCCTTTCCAAACCTCGCTACATTCCCCGAACATTCTATCATATTCGATTTACTGTAAAATGCCATTTTTTGTACACAGTTTATCAAATCGCTCATCATTCATGTTCCTCCGTCCTCCTGCTATGTTCTCCTCACTACCTTGTTCCTGAATACCCTCAATCTCTGTTCCTTTCCGTACAGAATAACTTATTTCCAACTGCCTAAAAATGGCATATTCATTACGAATAAACACGATATTATTATTATTATTATTATTATTATTTAGTTTATTTTGTAGCTTGAGGTGCTTACAGCGCTGATGTTCTTCGGCAATAAATCTGAAGATGGAAGCAGTAATCTTTACCGAAACGTCGGTAACCAATCAAACACCGTACTGTATTATTGTTTATTTTACTGAATGTTTATTTCTTATATTTGTGTGAATATTTCCTCCCTTTTTCCCAGTATTTTACCACACGTGATTTATAGAAGTATTTAATATGAAAATGTACTAACAAAAATTTACACTAAACATTCTGTTTAAATCCTTGCAATATAAAAGTTTTTTTTTGAGGAATGGGGAAAACTTGCGCGTTTTAATAAAATCAGAAATGTAAACCGAGATGAACGAGTTTAAATTCCCGCGTTTTAAGCATCTCGTAGCTGGCCAGACACGTTTAAAATTTCCTAAAACTAAGCAGAAAAGTACGCATGCCCATTTAAATATAGTAGACCAAAGTAAATAAAGAAGGCCGGCGCAGTTACAGTAAGCTACGGTATCATTTGAAACTATCAAGATTACAAAATATGTCAAATATGCAACTGAACAAAAAGCAAGACACGTGTTCCCTCCTGCATGTCTTCATTGTAAGATAAGAACAAGTTTTTTCCCCCTACAGCGTACCAAAGTTACAACAACATAATTCCTATGGGTGGTGATGTTAGATTAAATGTATATTTCTGATAAAATTTCCATACAGAAAAGGAAATACTTAAAGTGGTACAAGGAATTTTTACAACATAAAACAAGATGGTGTATGCAATACCAAGTCAGGGTGATGTCGGACTGTTTGTGGGCTACCAAATTCAACCATAACATGTTCAGTTAAAAAAACGGCTATCTCCGACTCTTGTTGTTATAAACAAGTAGATGCGTATCAACCAGATTATTTAAATCAGGAGTCGTAATGCCCCTCATGCCTCAACGTTTATTGCTCAATAATTTTGTTATTTAAAACACATTCTTCAGTTTTTTTACGTACAGATCATCGAGGGATTATATGCTGGCATATAAAGAATTTTGAAACTATGCAAAAAAAAAAGGCCTACAACTGAGAGATACGAACTACATTTTAGTCAAGATGGCCGGTCAAGAGTTGGTAGCGGCAATTTACAAATACGAAACAGAAGTTGTAACATTTCGCCATGCCTTTCCGTAGCTGACGTCTGAAGCCATTGCAGGCTCTTAGAAACCGCTCTGAAGCATGTGATAACTACACGAATCAATTGCAGTAATTTTTAAGCTTACTTTACTTCCTGAAGTGTAACAACACTGGCTTTTGAGATGCTTACTTTTATAGATAATAGGTTAATTGTTGTCAATCGTTCTGGTGTCACGGGCTCCTTAAAAAATTCACGAATTCTGCGGACTACCTCCCCAAAATTAACTCAATTCGAGGGCCCCTAAGGCAGAACTCGCGATACCATTTAAGATTCGAATAATTACAAACATACTTAAAACGTTAAAAGCTTCGTGAAGTCAGTGTGAAATAAATTCATTACAAAAGTGTCACTTTCGTAGAAATAAAGGCATTAAACTGAGGTTAACCTTTTAAAGACTAAACGTAATCCGTACCGCGCTGTAAGCACTTTCCACCACGGCTACAAAAACCAATCAGTTAATGCTGTATAAAGCAAAGGTCGCTGTTTTGAGATCCTTACAAAACACTCAACGCAAGGCGAGCACCATGTAGAATTTTTGAATGTTAAACCTGGTCGTAAGTAAAGAAACCGCGAGGCTTTAAAAGGTTAAAATAAACTTAAAAGAAAGAGCCTCATTTTATACTTAGCAGAATAAGGCACATCTCGCGGACCCGCAAGGTCCGTGGACACCTGACTGAGAAACAATGCTACAGATCGTGCTATACTCTTTCGATATTCACGTGTGTTGGATAGCATCCTAGAAACGTGGCTTCGGGATATATTTTTCAAAGTGCACACTACTAGCCATATTTTGAACCTTTGACGGTATCACCAAGTCGTCTCCAGACAGTTATAGGAGGGTCAACATCTGTAATTCCACTATTTTACGATGCTATGACAACTCCTGCGGTCATAAAACATCAAATAAGATAAGAAAATTTATAAATAATGTCAGATTTTTTTTAAAATAACCGGTAATATTCTACACAGGTCGGGAAGAAACTGGTTGAAAAATAACTTGACAGACCAAGACGTAGGTGGAATGTAAGCCAATAATGAAACGTATCTGCAGGAAATTTGGTGTGGCCGTGTGGATTGGATTAATGTGGCTGAAAACACAGTAAATTTGCTGCTTCCTCTGAACACGTTGAATTTTATTTTCTACTTATTTAACGGCGTCCCCAGTTATGCAGATTGGGCCTACATAAAGTTACATGCTTGGATACTAGCGAATACAGTAATACACGTTCTGGCCTAATATCAGTTATATTCCCGGAATATGCCAGGAGGAACTAAGAACAACCAAGATAAACTTCAACCAGGACTGCTGGTGCGGCTTAAATGGTCATTTCGCGAACACAAGTAGGGAGGGATGCGATCTGAAAGAAATTTCTACATACGGTAAAGAAATTTCCGTATTTCACAACAAAGCAAACATTTAAAAAAATACGAATTCCAATTTCACGGCTATTATGCCGCGTACTAATAAGCACAGCATCAAGCTACCTTTATTGAATGATACGGACCATAATTACGCGTTTCAGGTAAAAGTAGCTATTATCAAATAAATTCCCGATTTTTCTTAACGTTTTTGGACCTATCAATGCGACTTGCCTTACTGGCTTATAAATTTTTCATATTTGTTTCAGCCTTGTGCTGCGTTTGACACAAATGAGCGACCTAAATTCCATTTTCTCAGGGATTAAAAGTAAAATATGAAGCCATATTTTTTAACTAATATGAAACATGAGTGAATGTTTCGGCTAAAAGTAGACCTTAAGACACCGACTTAACGATTATCACATAACCCTTACCTCAGGGGCAAAGTAGACGTGATGTGAAGCCACCCATTCCCATGGTTTAAGAATGCTCTGCGGTGCACCTCCTCTCCCACACACGCTTATAAAGCGACCACAGGACCAATTATACGTGCATCTTGACGCTCTTGGCAATATATACCGCCGCATCCAGCAGATACCTTCTTTGTAGGCACTTTGATAGTCGGTGGATTCGATTTGAACTCTCATTCCCAGCGTATTTAATTTACAAGAAAGTCAGTTGCTTACATTAATTTAACGTCTTCTTTAAAATTCAGCTGTTACACAGTAAGAAGCTGACAAAGAAAGTAACCACATCCAGAGTTAAGAAGGAGCAATTCTTGAGGGGTTGTAAGGTTGAAGTTAGAATCTGTCAAAGATGCAGCAGTTTTCTGCTACAGTCGTACCTACCGCATACTGCAAGGCTGCCGAACGTGCGGCCCTAGATCACCTGAATAGTTTCGGTAAAGAGTTTAACAAACACAGAATAAGAGGTCTACGGAACATAATATGGCAACTTTATTAGCAGAGAAAGGGTTTACAAAAAATATCTCATTACTTTTATGAGGGCACACAATGAACCAATATTTCTTTGGGTTTTACTGGGTTCAGTACTTTTATTGTCAAATATTGTTTCTAAATAACGGTGTTATAGTGCATACAATCCCCCCTCCCCCACCCCTTTTTCGATATATGTATACACATTCGAAGACCTCAGACGAGTCCTGAACGAATTATGTGGCCCTGCCGTGGTTTGACGTTGGCCTCCCCTGGCATACTGTATCCAGAATGTTCATAAAAGCAATCTGAAGGTTTGCAAATGTGGCCAAGTCACAATACCACAATGTTGGACACTGCCCATTGTGTGCGGCATACCGAACGACTACAGATGCTATTTTGGCAATTGGCTCTGTCCCTTTCACTGTGTGCCGCGTCATGACGGAGTTTACCTGGGTCAATACACAAGGCAAGGTAAACAAGATACACGACAGTTTGCTTTAAAATTATGAAGCAGTGATAACAGCTCAGTAGACACAGTGACGAGGCTACAAGCCGTAGCAGAGAAGAATGGGAGATCGATTCCTGTCAAGAGACTTCTTTCAACAGCGTTCAGACAGCCTCCGGGGACATCCAACTACCTCTTCGTTCAGTACTGGGGATTTTCCCGGGAGACAAATTTCTTCAAGTACAGTTCCCCGCATAGTAAATCAGACACCAAGAAGACAAAAGTGAGCCCATTAACCATTAATAAATAATACTGTAACATATAAAAGATTTTAGTTTGAAGATTATAGAACAATTTATAATAAATTTTTTTTCCCCTTCATTTTATGTTTATTTGGAAAGGTAATTTTGTGTGTAACAGACTATATTACACGAGAAACATAAATGACATTATGTTATATCGTTTCACATATGAATGCTCCTGTATCTACATTATGTTAATCAAAATCTATATAAAAATCACATATCAGTCAAAAAATACTTTATTTTAATTTAAGCTAGTTAGTTAGTGACAAGGCTTTGCTACATGTTTCAGCCAAAAAGGCGGTTTGAAGCAGAGTCCGCAGAAAATACACCAAGGAAAGTATGATACAATTGAAAGAGACCTCTTCCTATTTTAAATTGATGTATTTTTGACTTCACTTGAATATGGTTGTTTTGGTTGAAACATGTAGCGAAGTCGAGTAACGAATTAACTTTGCTGAATATAAAGTAGTTTCTTTTGCCTGATACATTATTTTTATATCGAATTGTAAAACACAACGGGGCTTTATTTGATATTAAGGCAAAGAATTATTCCATAATTCTAGATTTCACAGCATTTCATTCGAAAAAAAAAGAGTAATATACTGAACCGTGGCGTGGATTTGAATAGGGTTTTATTATTTTACTAATTTTTACATTGAATATATCTTCCTGAAATAGTCGAAAAATACCTGATGTTTAAACAATATGTCGCTGTCAAAATGCAGTTGTTCGTAACATAAATAGTACAAATACACGAAAGCAGAAATCCTGTCCGACATAAAATAAGAAATTTGAAAAGTACAGGGCTGTAAAGTCTACTTTCGAATTTTGTAATACTCCCAAAGTGGAAGAGCAATCAATCAAGTACGTCACGCCTCTGACCCCCTGACAGGTCCCAGCGCCCAGAGTCTGCCAATTCTTTGCTACACAATAGCACCCTAAACCATTTTTCTTACGAGCCTATTTCCTGTTTGTGACAGTTTTGGTGTATCGGCAGTGCTTGCTGTCCCTTGAATAATGACATATATCAGTCCTGTGTTAGGCGTAAGGAGTGTAAAGGAAGTAAACCATATCAGCAGGCCCTTCTGCTATTCGGTTCTCTCAGCATGAGTGCGCTCGTTTGTCAGACAGGTTATTAGGCTTTAAGAACTAGGAATTAGTTTTGTGATTTCGACTGGATTTCAAGAACTGGGAATGAATTTTGTGACTTCGACTGGAAAGGACAAACACAATAAAATACAGAATAACAATGAGCATTCTAAGGCACTAAACACTATTACAGTATGATGGTAAAAAATGCAATTTCATCGATAGAACGAAAGTTCTGTCTCCATTCTGTACCCTGAAGAAGGAAGCAATTCGTTCATCATAAACAATTGTATCTGCACCACACATCATATCCCAGGAGAAAGAAATCATGATACCGGCTTATGAACCCCAAATTCTAAAGGGTCACATACGGTTTTCTTCAAACACCTTGTAGCTCAGGGCTGGCAAACTTCAACCCACAGGAGGGCCACAAAATTCGTTACGAAACTCGCCTGAGGGCCGCACTTGCGTATACATACATCAAACGGTGCTGGGGGATTGAATTCACCAGAACACCGTTATTTACAAACAATAAGTCACGTTAAAAGTGCGGTTGAATGACAAGAAATCAGGCCTTATTTATCCCACACAACAAAAAGAGATATTTGTGTTCTGTGTGCTGTCAAAAGTGATGAGTTATAGTCTGTAGACGTATTCTGTGCTAATAAAGAAGCCATATTACGTTATACAGACCTATTATATATTACGCTTGTTTAACTGTACCTACTGAAAATATTCATGTCACCAGAGGCCACACATACTTTCCTCGAGGGCCGCACGTTGGCCAGCGCTGTTGTAGCTAATAGCCTGGTCAATAAAATCAATGCTCTTAGGAAATATGAACATCAAACTTCGTACTAATACCTGGTAACAAATTCTGCTCAGTTGTCTTGAGCACAACATGGTAATTGATTTCAGCGAAGTCTAGCTAAATATTATCTTATATCTATACACATGCGCCTGCCAAGTGCCCCACATCCCCACAAAGAATATCCACATGAATTGTTCCTTCTATCTCTTCCTCAGGCTTCCAAGTCGACATTTTTCAATGCGTTTTCCCATACAGAGGCTGTATGTTTTGTCATCCTAACATCCTGTATCTCAATACCGGCACAAAAATAGTGGCAAAATATAAATTCATTTCAACGGGGAAAATATTTAAAACTTAAAAAATTTAATATTTTTTTAGGCCTCCAAAAGGTGATTGAGATCCACAGGTGATTCCCTCCCTTGTGCATTGAAATTAACCATCAGAATGTAAAACAAGCAGTATTTGTGATACTAGACGAACAGGAGAACTTGAGATTTTCGTAGTTGGAGGGGCGTTTCCTTTTTTATGGTACTGGAGCAGCACAATGATGAAAGGCGACAGATAAGAAAGAATACTGAAGTCTATCTTAAGAAAGTATCTCTGAATTTACCTGCAGGGACTAACGGGAAACAAGAAAAGCCTCGCCAAGACATTTAGCTTGAGGTATGTTACAGCACAGCTGCATACTTTGAGAATGAGAAAATGTGTAGCCGGCACCTACCTGATGATGGCTGATCTGGACAGCCGAAACATGTTGCAGTGTATAATAAAAGACTAATGTACTAGATCAGTATGGTTATGTTTGCTCGGATAACTAACACATGAGAGAGAGAGAGACATACATTACTGCTACAGTTGCCCTCTTAGTAAAGTTTACTGAAGCCTGCTGGGAATCAGAGCGGAACCAAAAAATTATATAAATAATACCTATATTTTTACCTATGTATCAATAATGACCATGGTCTGTCGTCAGCAATGCCTAGGGCCGTAAAATATATTTGCAAATTATATATATATCTGAATTAAAAGTACAAAATGTGAAAGACCTAAAATACGAGAACCAATACGAACAAAAGAAGCAAAGGCCTGTAAGACAGCAACACTTACAGACGTATGTGGAGTTGTCAAGCAATTACATTTAGCCACCCACTTTACTTTCCGGTTCCTAAGCCTACAAGCAACGTAACCAACTACAGGTGGTATTTACTTTTACGTAAGATGACACTTCTATTCGTATTTTGGTAACAGAGGTATGTTGATTTGTCAATAATACGTCATATAACTGAACAATATGTTTGTACGAATGCGATAAAATATTTAATCGTTGAATTTAACGCTCTTTTGTTTCGCGTTTCTAAAATAAGATGGCGGTTCGCATTGCAAAATCGTAAGAGACGTATGCGGTCCGCAGACTGAGTTCTGCTCACGGCTGCTGCTTGAGTATTTAAGGAATTTCTGCAAAAAGTTCACGGAGTGAAGGAGTAAGGAACGTCGTGTCATTATATTACACGTTCCTTCTCTGTATCTACTGGGCAGTTTTTAATTAAATTTGGTACTCACGGTGCAGAATGATTACTGTTTGGAGGATAAGATAATACCAGCGCACCTTCAAACTAGCCACCAGACCCTACCGTGCCTGTAGTCAGAGCATAACACCACATACAGAAATTACATTACGCAATAAGGCCCGTATGTAGAGATCTCTGCACCACGTGCGCGCTCAAATGTATATAATGGGATCTTACGTTCTCTTGAAGACAATCTGAAGATGGCCAGTAAAGGCCGAGACATGTAGTTGTCTAGTATCGCCATTAAATACACCTTAACTGACATTGTTGTGTTTGACTACATACCCTTTCCAATGGAGGATAAGATTTTGTTTCAAAGTAACCCCTATTATACACAAACCGATAAACGAGCTTCAGGTGTTTTTCAAACTATAGCTAGTGGCACAAAATGTCTGTTAGGTACAAGGCATAAAATATATACATGCTGACAGCGAAAGATCTGTCACTTTTAAAACAAATGATGATCTCATATCCTTTAAAATTTCTCCGTACGATCAGAAGGGTCAATTTGGAAAGAAAAATTTAAAGTTTTCTAGAAATCATCCCTGCCCATTGCCATATACCGACGATGTAAATAAAGGATCTGGAAAATGGACTTCCAATTCACGCAATGGGCGGGTAAGATGACATTTGAAACTTTTTTTCCATTGCACGCTGTTTGATACCTTTCTTTATATCGATTGTGTCTAAAAAATTAGAGCCAAATATTACAGTATTAAGGTTAGAGTCGTATGATATGTGACAACCAGCAGTTGAGGAGGTTTGTACTGTACCAATATTGACGGAGCAAACAGCTTCCGCCATATTACGAATTATTACTGTCATACAGAGTAGGCCTTTATGCATTTCTTTCAGATCTGCAACAATACTAAAGAAGTCCGCAACAATGAGCGTTACTGTGCAGTATATATAAATATCAAGACCAACGAAATGTTCGTAACATGAATGTTGCATCGGTGCATATATTTCCACGTTCTGTTTATAAGTAACAAGTTTACCAGACATATTGAACTGCATGTCTTTCTTATTCGAGTCCTGCACTGAATAAATCTGCTTTACGGACTGCACGTCTGGATGTCTCCGGAAGTCAACTGGGTCTCTCCAGTCGCGAAAATAAAGGTACCGGCTAGCCGCTGTCATAGCTTAAGTTCTGACATCCATTGCTTTGTTACAGGCAAGTTACACGAATGTAAACTGAAAATGCACGTGCAGTGTTAAATGCACCAATGTAAGTTGTATTACTGCAGAATAAACGGAGGCACAATAACGTCGCAATTCCAATTTCTGTGTAGAGGAACGACTCATTAAGAATAATGCATCTACTTGCGAAGCATTCATAAGGGAAATAGAAACTGCGACAAACATTAATCTAGTAGATTTTCAGTAATACTAGTTGCACCCGTCCGAATAATTCGTATGCAGAAACAGTGAAATATTTAATCAACAAAATTAAGGTATCCTATTCCTCATCAACCTTAAAAATTATACTTTCTAACGCTTGATGCTGGGTAATTTGTTTCGGAAATGAACATACAAGAAGCAACGTGCAAATAACAAAAAATAGCTTCCTACTTACATTGAAATAAGAAACAAAACGTTGAAATCGGAAGTCCTCTCTGAAGCGCAGGCGAAGGGACATCTTGCAAAATTGTACTCACGTAAAGCCGCACCTAAATACAAACGCATATATATATGCGTTTGTATATATATACCAATAACACTCAGATTAGAGGTTTCGGATCAGAGACTTTGAACACTCAACAAGAACTGGAGGTTTAGGTATTATATGGATGTGACGCACTCTTTGGTGCCCTCACAATGTGAAGTGACTGAGAAAATGTATTGTGGAAAATTATTTGATTGCAAGATATGGGAAATAACAGGAGGATGAAGAAAAGTGCATAATTAGCTCCGCATTACACAATCTATAATTAATAATAACAGAGTAATTAAATGACGGAAAATGAGCTAGTCGGAAATGTAGCACGAATGGGATCGAAGAGAAGTGTACGCAAATGTCTGCTAAGATCCTAAAAGAAAATGAAAACTTCGGTAAATAAATGTGAATAATATCGTGAATAATCTTAGGAAATGAATGTTTGCTCCTGAGGAATGTGATCAGCTAGCTCAAATTAAGTCAGATACCTGATTCTGTGTATCATCCTCTCACGAATTTCTTGGCCCACTAAGTAACCGTGGTAATTAATTTTCAAGGAAAAAAAAAAGGTCTGAGAAAGCGTGGAAGAGAACTATTTTATTATTTGGCCTAACATTATTTCACGTATAACTTTCGTTAATAAAATTTTGCCCATTGAATTTGACTGTCACAAAATAAATAAATAAATAAACAAACAAATAAATTGTATAAGTTGGTTAGCTGCTGTTATTCGAAACCCCTAATGTTAATATACCGCATAGGCATACCACATAGACGAAAGGCAGAGGGTTTACGGCATATGGATGATGGTTAGTTTAAGAACTCATATAATTGGGTAAAGCGTAATTTTCGTTTTAAGTTACCAGAGTAAAATACAATGTTCCTGAAAGCGGAGAAATACAACTCGCCCACAAATTTTATGCCATAATTACAGTTTGTAATAAATTTGGAACTGCAGCGCATGTAATCTGATAAAGCTAAAAGAAAAATGTCCTGCAAAACCTAAGGGTAAACCTACAAGTGATTTTTACGCCAATTGACAATGAAAGAGTTCATCAGATTAGGCAAATATCACACTAATTTTGAAGGCAAAATTAACAAGGGAAGTGGCTTAGAGATTTTATTTCATCACAGTTGGGTTTCTGAAGCTCAAGCCTTCTGTGATATTATGCTGTGTCATTAGGTAATTAGTTACCGAGCTTCCGAAAGTTGGTAGTGCATGTAACTCCATGGTCAAGCAGTACAATAAGATACTCCTTTTTCGGACTTCTTTATTCTCTACTCTGTGGACTGATGTACTTTGAATATGAACATTCGAAAAGTCAGAAATTTCTTATCCAACGACACAGCGTAATTTTCAAAAATACTTGAACGTATTAAGACAGGTTTTAAGGCATTTTGTGAGTGACACAAAAGCCAGTTACCCGTGAATGCATTCAACAGTCGCAAGGGACATAAGGGGTCCTCGAACTCTTCACAGTCAATAATTATCTCCTCCTTTTCGACCTCGTGTTCAGGTCCATGTATAGTTCATATTAACCGCAGACAGTCGATACGCTATGATGCAATTTAATTAAATTAAAAGGCCCTTCCAATTTTACCTTTAGGGTTTACAGTATATCGGTGTATATATGAAGAGCCCTTGATTTCAAGTAATTTGGTAATGTATACTTAATCAGTGCTATATTTCCAGGTTTCTAACGGCATGCAGAGAAAATAGAGTTTCATACTTAAGGTCTGAGAAGAGATGCATATGTAAGCCCTAATCTTACATAAACAGCGTTAAGAAAATTATAAATGCACCATGGTTACGACTCCAACGCCTTGAAAATCCATGATTTCAGAAATATCTATGTACAGGAATTGAGAATGTCGGACATTAAAGACGATAAATCTCTCTACTAATTATTTCCATGTGAGTGCAAGTTGTTATTGTCTTCCATTCTCATCCATTAAATATCCTCTATGTTAGGCAATACGGATCAGGTTTTCTGATTAAAAATTAATTCCGGAACCAAAAATTCTTAGAGCTATGGCAGACCTCAGTGGGCAAGGAATCGAGCCACTGAAAAGTCTTGGTTTACAATGGAAAACACAATATAAAAAAATGCAAGTATACATTTATGCCTCGAGCTGGATATGAAACCACGATCCCAAAATTCCAAAAGTTCCAAGTCATTATAAGTCTCAGGCCCCCAAAACAGCCGTTTAATTATGCACAGGATAAAGTGCGTTTATTGGCAGTTTCATATAGTTACGTTTAATTGTAGTTTTAAAATTAATTGTATTTTAGAGCTCGAGGGTCGAGCCGCTAAGGTTTAATGTATAATCAAATTTACAAGTTTGTACCCGTAAGTTAGAAGCTTCACTGAGCACCATATTATGAATGCGAGAAAAATTAACGTCGCTGCATAGAATCGAAGTGGGCCGGGATAGCGAGTTGCTACAGGATGGACCGTCCGGGATCGGAGTCCGTAGGAGTCGAGATTTTCCCCACACGTCCAGACCGGCCCTGGAGCCCACCCTTCCTCCCACAAAATGGGTACCGGGTCTTTCCAGGGGGTAAAGTGGCTGGAGTGTGGCGTTGACCCTCTACCCCATCTAGCGCCGAGGTTAAAGAAAGAGTAGAGCGAACATCTACTACCCTCTGGGCCTTCGTGTCCCCCTCTAGGGCAAACATTGCCTTTTAACTTTTAGCATGGAATCGAACCCTGATACCTCTCTTCCCCAGCTAACAACCTAACTACCACAACTACTGAGCTATCTCGGCAACGTATACGCATTAGAGGCAATATGAATTGATTTTAGGCACTTGAAGGCAAACTGGAAAAGCGAAATTTTCAGCATTACTACAAAGAGCTGCAGAAACATTAGACCCATATAAAAAACGGAACTTTCACAAGACGAACACCTGTCTTTGCAGGACATTTTCTGCAGCCCTCAGAATAATTAACGGAAACAAAAGTGAAGTTATTCTGATAAAATAATACTGTTTTAACTTGGAAACATAAAGGAAAACATTCTGATTGAATTTTAAACAGAATCTACTCACCATTTTGCACCACACTCTGCCTGCTTCGTGGAATTTGTATGAGAAAAAAGCGTGGCTGACACAAATGGGAAAGAATTAAGCCCGACCGTTGACAAAATACGTGCACAATACTTGGATGGTCTACGGGAATAAATGAAGGGGGAGTAGACTAAGAAAAGTGGACAGGAAACCAAAAATGTGCGGTTTACTGTTCACTCTTGTGCATCATGACGTTGAATAACTTAAATTTTACCAGTACAAAAAGTTATCTAACTCTGATGCTGCTTAGTCTAGTATAAACTCTCTGACGTTTCGGTAAAACATATATATCTTCAGGGCGTAAAATTCTTATACTCCAAATATTAACAGATGATTATTCCGAAAAAATTGTGTATATCTACCAGACTACAAAATGGTAGTTCCAGAAAACACCATTTCTCATAGGCACGGCTGTGAAAACTAAATTCCAATACACTTTCTTCAGTCTGTCTATGATTTCGCGCATAAACACAAGAGTTTCAGCACCGTAAATCACTTTCTATTGACTCGTATGGGCCTTTGTTAAATTAAAATATGGCAGAAATATGAGTCTTACGTTGATTAAATATTTTTACAACAACCTCATAACAAACATCAGAGAAACATTTACAACGCATTCCTTAATGCGTTTTATGACACTCTACATAAGTACAGTCTTCACACTAGTTCGACATTGATAACTCCCGTACGTAGCTCTGCTCATTCACATACGAGATTTAACTTCCGTCCGCTTGAAGATTTAAATCTTCTGACATACATCTCTGCGTTGTTGGGGAACTATTTTCCGAAGTTTCGAATGGCAGTAGTGTCCTGAGGGTCAATCAGAATGTAAATACATTACGATGCTTCGAAACGTCGCAAAATACGCGCCTAAGGACACGGAGTCACATCTAGTAAGTCCTTATTTTCCAGCAACAGCGCTATGACAGTCTCAAATCTTGTATGCATTTACTGTAACTTCCCTCTTAACACAGGCTGAATATGTCCCAGGTTACAAGCCCACTAGCTAAGGAACAATATTAATGACTCCATGGGAAGGAACCCTTCTTGAGTAATCTACGGTTCATCAGTTAGTGAATAAATTTTGACCAGATAATAAGGTTACTTATCAAGACGATGCAATATAGTTTCGTAATAATAACAACACTGGAGATCATTTAACAGTTACAAATACCAGAACTAACACATCGCAACGAAAGCGACTCTGTGCCAAAGTGTCTTTTATCAATAGTCGTTTATAAATTGGTTAAAATTTTGGAACTTACAGGTTCCGAAATTTCGAAGCGGTGTCCACAAAAAAGACTGTCACTGGATTCGGGTTCAGTCCAAATCACAGTTTCATTCTTTGTGTCTACCACATAATTATATGTACTATTCTCAGGCCTTTCCTTAACTGTTCAGGCTTTCTCTCGCCTTTATGAAACAAACTTGATAGGCATAAATTTTCGTGAGGCATACGGCTTAAGAAGAACGAGGTAACAAGGTAGTGAAGACCACATAACGAGGAGCTTAATGATCTGTATTCCTCGCCAAATAACATGGTGATCAAATCAAGAACGAGATGGGTGAGGCATGTTGCACGTACAGAGGAGAGAAGAGGCGTATAGAGGCTTTCGGTGGGGAAATGCGAGGGAAAGATACCACTTGAATAACCTAGTGGCAGATTGGAGGATAATATTAAAACTGATATTCAGAAAGTGAGATGGGGGAGCGTGGACTGGATTGATCGGACTGAGGATTGGGATACAATGCGAGAATGAACCCGCAGGTTCATATAAAGATGAGGAATATCTTGATTATGTCGGGACCTATCAGCTTCTCAAGAAGGACTCTGCCCCCTGGAGTTAGTCATATATACTGCCCTATCATCTCCCTTCGTTTAATCATCCTAATCTCAGGGACGTAACTACAGTTAGGCAGCTCCTGCATTCTTCCCATACTACGTACTTCGTCTAAGGTTCTAAGATCCTCAGAACTTCGCTTCCCAAAAGCCGTCAAGCGAGGTTCTATCTTGCTGTCAAGTGTACAATATATAGATTAAGAAGAAACGTTGAGAGAACTTCTAGGTCTGTAATATGAGATACGCTGTTGTATTATTAATAAAAGCCTTCCGAACAGACGCGTATAATTTTTAAGAGCTCAGTATCATATTGCAAACTTGACAAGTTTCGAAAGCTAAACTAAACTATTTATAGCCCACTCTCATTCCATTCTGCTGCAACAATATTTAAAAGCAACCCACACATACAATAAACCTATCTTTTAACGTCTATTACATCGAACGTTGATCTCAGACACTAGATTTTCCAATAACTAACGGCAGCAACAACGCTACGCATTAACGAACAAAGCCATTAGTACTGGCAGAGCATACTAGCTGTTTCGTAACATTAAGAGAGGAAGGGAAACAGGTTAAGTGTTACACTTTTATGTACATTGACTATACGTAATATATTAGACCAGTGTCATTCGTGAACAGAAAAGCGGCAAGGACCACTCAACCTCAGTTTATGGCATGTTGTGTTCGTTGGATCTGAACCCACTATCACGGACACCATTCAACTGAACTTCTAAATTGCAGGGCTACGGACTGACGGACGAGAGATTTTTTTAATATTTTTTTCTGAAAGGGGGGCCCGATAGTGAGGGATACAAGCAGTGACAAAAGAGGGTTAACTTGCTCTTTGCTGTCCCCTCTCACCCCCGTCCCTTATCCTGTAGGCATCATGAACAAAAAAAAAACGCCTGGCCGGTATTGCTCGGAGCAGCTGCATAACGTGACCCCCACCCTGCTTTGGCCCCTTTCTCTTTGACGCAGCCGACTAATTTCTATAATGCAGAATCATAAACTGCAGAATTATGTACGACTTGTGACAAGACAGAAGTGTATCTGCAATGAACAATTTCACGTACTGTATTCGAGAAGTTAACACTTCGTAGATTTAACATATTTTGGGGAATGTCTGTTGTTATTCGTTTGAAAGTAATTGAAATACCGACTGTTTTCTAGCTAGCTGAAGATCAGGCGAATACACCAAAAAAAATACTTCAGTTAAAACATATCTGCAATTTTGGTACTTGTGTTATATCAGTGTGAAATGTGTTCTCATAGATCGTAGAAGGTACACAAAATTTGTGTTTACAGCACAAAGCCTAGAAAAGTATTTGAAAGATCGTTTTCTCTAGGCTCGACAGCCCCTAGTGGGCAAGGAGCTCCTCATTGTCGAGGCTTCACGATCACACTCAGACACACCACACTCGGGAGGATTCCTCTGGACGAGCGATCAGCCTGACGCACAGACCTCTACCCGACAACAGAAAACAGTCACAAGAGACAGACATCCATGACCCCGGTGGGATTCGAACCCGTAATCCCGGAAACCCACTGGCCGCAGACCCAGACCGCGCGGCCACTGCGGTAGGCATTTGGACGAGTTGAGTAAAAAAATTAGAATATCACATTACAAGAACCACGTAATCCCAGATAAGATGCATCATGTGTTTGCAGGAACGTGAAATTCAGTGACGGTATGGGCTGAGGTTGTGGTTAAAGTGCCAATCAGAACTCCAGACACAATTTTGGTGCCGAGTCCTCTTGGAAAATCTCCCTTGGTAGACGGAGAAGGAAATGGGTGGATGGACAGAAGGCTACTAGAAAGACGGGTGACAAGGACAGGCGTTAGATGAAATTAATTCAGGATCGTTCCAAGCTTGAGCCACGTTGAAGCATCAAGTTATGTGACAACAGGAATTTGTGTCTGTGTGGATTTTAAAAGACTGTAACCAGAGACAGCACGAAGATTATGTGCAAACGCTTATAAATTTTATAGTTCCTCGCTCAAAAAAAATCAACATAAGTAACTAACTAACCAAATGACTAACTCTATGGAGCAGTCCTACTCGAGAAATAGGTTCTCAGCTAGTCAAGAAATTCCCCTCATTTTATGGAACTAGAAGGTTCCTTATCGCATTCACAAGCGCCCGCCACCTGTTCCTATTTTGAGCCATATCAATCAAGTTCATACCCCACTTCCCACTTTCTGAAGATCCATTTTAATATTATCTCCCTTCCACGCCTGGGTCGAACATATTCTACATTCGTTGCAAAAATCATATTGCTGGACATGTTTAGTAAGCAAAACTAGAGGCTCTCATAGCGGTATTTCTGGAGGTTCATACTTTCTGAGATATTACATTGTGTCGCTCGCCAGGTTATTCCTGGCGTTTCGACACTGTCACATGTCAGAAGACGTCAATCTCCAACGTCTAATAAAACAGTAACTGACAGTTCTGAGATATAATAGAATTCCCTAAACACAGGACATCGTGACGGCATGACAGTAATACAACGATCATTAAAGCCGACAGCACGGTAGTTAGAACTGTGCCTTAAACGTGAACCTGAGCATCCTGGTGGCATAAACACAAGGCTCTTGCATTTTAAAGTATATTTTCAAAATCAATACACATTTTATATTCTAGTTTCGAGCTGCTGATGGCTACATGTACTGAGCCATATATGCAAGCACATTTCAGTTTTTCAGAGCTTGTTCCATCATCTAAGAGAGTTTTACTTCGAATGTTTTACGTCCCTTGAGCAGTGATATATATATGTCCATTAGTAAATGACGAAATCAGCAGTCACACCATTCGATACAAACTGCAGTGTTTAGGCGCGTTCGCAGAATTGCGATAAGCGACTATTCATTGCGTCGTATAAGCCAATCTCCCTTTCCACATGGAAAAACTTAGTTCCCATTGGATGGATTTTTTATAAAATTTTGTACTTTGATATTTTCGGAAAATCCTGTCAAGAAAATGAAAGTTTCATTAAAATCTGACAAGAATAACAGGTACTTCGCATGACGTACTTCGTACATTTATGATAGTACCTGTTGAACCATTTTTAAACTGAGAACTGTTTCAGACACAACTGCAGTGAAAATCAGCACACACATTTTACTTTCAACAACTCTTATCCGTAATTCGTGACAACTGTGATATAATGTGGGAAAATATTGTAGATGACAAAATGGGGCATGCGCTTGCACCCCTGTATAACTAAGGCTACACACACTCTCTTTATATTTAATATTTACTGCTTTTCCACTAAACAACGCGTCTCAAATTTACGCCATACGTACACTGCCTGTCTCATCTTAGTATACGAGACAATAACTCAAACCGAAAGACGAGTTTTCGCGAAAAACGTACACGAATGAACTCAAAGCAGTGGTTCGACCAGCTGCGGCTTCCAGGTCGGTGTGACGTAGAGCCTCCGGACGGCCGACAGGAGGGTATTAATACGACCGATGTATTCGGAGTGTGAACGGAACAAGTCTTAAGGCACATCTTGACCCGGATGATAATGACAATAAGCTATAACCCTGCGAGGCATACAGAAGACTCGATTTAAAAGGAAACACTGTTTGGCTTTGCGAATCTTTGAGAAACAGGAAAACGCATGTGAAGTGCGTGCTAATAAAATTAGCACACACACACACACACACACACATATATATATATATATATATATATATATATGTACACAGAACGACCTATGTGTCACCTGTACTAAGAACCAATTAATGTCTAATGATGCAATTTGATTTGGTTAAATCCATATATTAATCAAAATACGTCAGACGGTGCCTTAAAAACATGGCATAATTACTTTCCAAGCCTTTGGAATATACACTTCGCGTGGAGAGTACATAAAAATTCAGTTCCTACCTTAGACTTTCGCAATATCAAACATATGGACAAGTGTTATTCCTTTTCATGAAAATAACCGCCTTTCTTTTTAGTCTCACAGGAGATAAATACATACATTCCGAGGGCGACATTTATTCCAGTTCGTTGGCAAAGAATTGCGAAAAGCAACCATTAGCTTCGTCAAGTATAGTAAGCCTGTCAAGTCGCCAGTCTTTATACCAATGTCGAAAACGACCCCAGCCGCATCCATAAGCATTCTATGCCGATGGCAATCACTGTAACATCCTTCATCCAAAAACTTCCACTAGTTGGCAACAACAAATTTAGTAACATAGATACTTCATGGATTCGGACAGAATGGTGTTTGTGTGTGTGTGTGCTATCGAAGACGAAATTTAAAATTTCGGATGCTGACAGATACCATGAACACAGCAAACTTAAATTTTACACTCAGATTTTTATTTCAATTTTGGCATACTTACAGACAGGTGGTCAATATAAACACCAGGACGTACGTTTAACTGCACGTATTGGCCTGCACGTGCCAAGTGCCACTGGCATAAAGTGGCGGCGCATATCACAAACTGACGTGCTCTGAGTCACAACATATACTCTGTCTTATTAAGATCTTAACCCTTATCCTGCTAACGTGGAGAATATGGTGAGCTCCTAATAATGCCAGCAAATGGCAGATGGGATTTAATTCGGAGTTTAAAGGGTTAAAATAAACTTCGTTCAAACTGGTTATTTCTTTCTTATAATAAAACCAATTTGATGCACTAATTTCTCAAATTTATTTTTGGAATAAAACTCTACATGTTTCGGACAGTTCCTCAGTCCATCATCAGGAGTTTTTCACTGTACACACAGCAGTGGTATATGCCACACAGGTTACAGTTACAGCTTGCGAGCAGGATCAGGACGGAACTGCAGTTCCGTTCTGATCCTGCTCGCAAGCTGTCAGCAAACCTGTATGACATATACCATTGCTGTGTGTACAATGAAGAATTCCTGATGATGGACAGAGGAACTGTCCGAAATATGTAGAGTTTTATTCCAAAAATAAATTTGAGAAATTAGTGCATCTAGTTGGTTTTATTATGAGAATTTATCACGATGCACGGTCACCTGAACGTCAAACTGGTTATTTCTTATCGGAATAATTTCAAGAATCTGTTTCCCTTTATGTGACATATCCTATTTCGTGGTAACGCCACATGCTCCATGTAACTACTTAGCTGTTTTTTCTTATGCCTATGCATAGATGATTCTACCATATTTAAATTCCGAATCCACTCTATGTAGCCTAAGTTATTCGGTAAGAATTTGTATCAGCCATCTGCGATCTTGAAGCCAACAACTTCGTCCTGTGTACTCTGTGTTATGTAAGTAAAATAAACTCTGAAACTCTTTCTTCTTAACATCTGTAGGTATTTATTATTCATTTGACAACTAGTAACTTAGCAGTCCCATTCTCTTAGCCGATACGTCAGTCGATTTATCGATTTATAATACATTTAAACTGGTAAATTTTTTTTCTGAGTGCACACCACGCCCTGAAGAATTGCAAAGGGTCTAAAGAAAAATTTAAATTATTCTTGGGCTCAATATTAGTTGCGGCACGCAGTGGCGCAGTTGGTTGAGGCACTGCGCTGCAAATCGCAAGGCCGCGGGTTTGATTCCCTACAGTGCCACTGGAATTTTTCATTGACATAATCCTTCCGGCCGCACTATGGCCCTGGGGTCGACTCAGCCTCTAACAGAAATGAGTATTTCTTGGTGGCAAAAACGGCCGATGTTAACGGCTGCAAACTTTACCACTTCATGTGCCGAATGTAATGAAATCTGGGAGCTTCAATGTCCTGGAACCCTCAGGGTCTGTGTAGGCCTGTACAGACATTGCTTTACCTTTACATTTACCTCAATACTGGCTGGAGGTAACCTGTCAGCTTCATGCGCCAACTGCTAAGTAGCTGGGTGGACACCAGAGCCGGTCTGGAAGCTTTGAGGAACCAAAAAAAAATTCCCCTTGCCAGGTAACGAAACACGATACCTCTCAGCTGTACAGGCCGTAGCTCAGTTATTACGTTACACGAGTTATTCTGGCTGGAACCCAGAACAGAATAATCTGAAATCATAGCTGTATTACTTCCAGCTCTAAATATACCATAAATATTGTCATGCTGAACACTTGTCAACTCTGTGAGTAAGGAAACACTCAGTTTGAACAGCGGCAAATGCTCCGGGGATGCTCCACCCTCTGCCTACACACCAACCTTGTATGAAGCCTGCGTCCAAACGCAAATCCGAGTATTCAACGTGTTCGGGTCGAGATTACGTGAAACAAAGCACATCATCGACAGCCTCCACTTTCGATTGCACAGTAGACCAGAAAGTAAATTGTAATGCAAAGCAGCAGGTCCTCCATGGATGTCGCGACATTCTGCTCCCTAGCTCTCGCATCTAGAAATAGATTTCCAGAGTTTCAAACTGCGATGACGCATGTACTGTCATTCACTATTCAGAAAGTTTACTACCGGTACATAATATATCAACTTGTGAAAATTTAAAAAAATCATTTTTAGTTCTTGGTTTACCCTACTTTATTTCTTCCATCATATTTCAACATTTATACACTGTGTACTTCCTTTCCGCCTTACGTAACACTCGACTAACTAAATTCTGAACTCAGGGACAAAGTCGGAAAACGAGTTTGGCGTTTATCTTGATGTTTACTAACTTTTTAAAAATATGATAAGGCAAACGTTTCGGAAATGAACAGTAGAAAGCATTCCCCGAGTGGTGTAGGCTTTGAACTGTCATCACGAGTTCATTTTGATTTATTACAGACATTCGAAAATGTACAAATTTCCATCAACTTTTAAGATGATGTTTACAATTATTTTATGATTAGTATTTTGTCTTTCATAATTCTGACGATCCATCAACACACACTCCCACTTAGTTCTCGCTACCTTTGCTTCCAGACCAAATTATCTAACGATAAGAGAAATTAATATACAATAATTAGTTCATGAGCTAGGCTGGTCTAGAGGTGTTCTCAGTTTCTAATCGGTACGTAGCCAGCTCGCCTCCCGATCATGTTACAGACTACAAGAGACTTTCAATATATGACGCTCCGTAAGTGCTGAACTAGACTAGACCTGCCCGATTTGACAAGCATGTTCGCAGCGTCAGCAGTTCAAACAACGTTCTTAACTACTTAAGGAAACTCCTCTCCTGGCAGATATTCTTGTTTCTGTCGGTCTCTATAAACAAATTTCAGAACAATATTATGAATCATGTTAGAACCTACAAGTTCTTACCAGATTCCGCTGAAAAAAACCTAGAGAGTAAATATTTTTTCCAGACGCAACAACCCCCGGTGGGCCAGGGTCTCCTGACTATCAAGGCTTCATGATCACACACACATACACACACACAAACACACACACACCACACTCGGTAGGACTCCTCTGGACGAGCGATCAGCCCGAAGCAGAGACCTCTACCTGACGACACACAAGTCACAACAGACCAACATCAATAACCCCGCTGGGATTCGACCCGCAATCCCAGCATGACAGCGTCCGCAGATCCACGCCTTGGACCGCGTGGCCACTGCAATCGGCAATTTAAGAAACCGTCTACACTGGCCCATATTCTTGTCCTTTCGGCTCCTTTATACAGAAATAAGAAAAATTTTCTGGAATGGGTTAGAACCTACGAGTTTCCATCTACATGACTTTCAAGTAATGGCTGCTCTCATACCAAATTCTATTCAAAACAACCTCAACAGTAGGTATAACTTTTTTAAATACCTTACAGAGCAACGTTACGACCATAATAAGTCCTCGCTTAATGTTGGGTTTACGTTCCTGAAAACGCAATGTACAGCGAAAGAACGTAACATGGGGAGGAATTCTTTCCCATAAGAATTAATTAAAACACCAGACAGCATGGCCGTCGAAGACTGCGCCATCTGCCAGAGCAAACAACGTTAATACGAGTTCGTGCAAAGTTTATGGAGGTTTAGGTCACTGAAATGTGTCGAATTTAAAGCGGGTGTTTTTTTTAGCGAACTTCAACGTCGATTGCCTCTCACTCTGTGTATGTGTGTGTGTGTGTGTGTTTTTATCAATAATGGGGTCAGGTGTTAAGGATTATATTTATGGTAGAAATACATTTATAATTTATGCTCCTAGTAGGTTTTATTTTAAAAAGTACATAAAATTCCGTTAATTATTATTCCAAATGCGGTACTCTTTGACGAATTTTCGACATCAGAGTCCTCATTTCTGGAAAATTTATATTTATTTTATCCTAATCCTATTAACAGAAGGCTGTAGACCACAGTTTCTGAATACAGCCATTACATTAGACACGCTTTATTAGAACTCTAAATTCTGTATCAAGTCGGATAGTTAGACCCCTAATGAGTGCAACTAAACTTTTTGTCAAGGATTCATTCATGAAGAGAAAACGAAGAGGACTGAAACAGGTAGCTGGCAAAGTGCTAAATCGTTACCAATTAATTTTCACTTACAAGATCGTTCCGCTACGAACAAACTTTAATTATCTACCAAACTGCAAATCGATAGGCTTTTGGGCCCGAAGGTTCAAGGTCTGTTACTAAGAACATTATCGTTCTTAAAATGCAGTTTATTCCCTCGAATTTTGTAGCTATTCTTCTTCATTTTACCCTTCAGCTGCTACGGCTAGGTTCTTTTAACCTACTTTATCCCGTTTTGTACTGAAGTTTCTGTAGCTTTTAGGGTCCTCAAAGTTGCCTCTCTCTTTACCATTTAAAAACTGACTTAAAAAGAAAATTTTAATTGTTCTGAAACTGCCCCCCCCCCCCCCACTACAGAATTTAGTCTAAGCATCTGCACAGTCATTGGTCTCACGTTCCTTTGATAAGACTAGCATCAAGATGAAAATCAGACTGGAGCATTTCCATCCAAATCACACATAAAATCTTAATTTGTACCTCAAAGAAAACGCTTTTCGTGACCGAATGGTCTGTGAAGGGTTAATGTTGGACGTATGAATTTTTTTTAATGCATTCGGTTTTCCTTGAGTAGAAGTTTGACCCAGTTACAATATGTTTACACCAACAAGCTACGGAGAAACCGACAAGTTTGATCAAGCCCTAGAGATTACATTCTGGACGCGTCAGTTTCAAATGTCGGCCACGACATCGAATAGCCTAATTAAAGACTTCTGTAGCTCTCCTCGGTTTCTCCATGCAAATTCTGTAATGCTATATAAAATTAGGCCATGGCGGCCTCTGAAGCATAACTTCTACTTTATTGCTCATTCTATTTACCTTTCAACGCCACGTTTTGTGCTACTTAGAGAATCGTAAAATAAATTAGAATACGCAAATCAACACAGTAAACAGAGAAAACAAAAGAAAAACGCGGACATCCCGAAGTTTCGATCAGGCTATTGCAACGTGTCGCTGACCGACTTACAAACTTAATTAACCAAGTCCGTATGGAACAGAACTTTCGAGCTTCCTTCCTTTCTCCACTTTCTCCACTTTGTTTCCAACACCTCGTTTCATGTTTTCTCTCTCTACGTCCTTGTGACAACTTTTGGCTTCAGGAACCTGATTGGCTCTTTTACACCCCCAACAACCAATTACCGCCTACAACATCCCCTACAAAGTAATGTGCCCACCTGTTGCTCTGCATTCTTCTTGGAATGCAAGACCCTCGAAGATGAAACCGATAGGCTGTCCCGAAACGTCGGTACAAACTATAAAAATACGCTGCTTAATATCCAAAGAAGAAGGAAGGCTAGAAGAGTCCTTCTTCAAAGCTAATAACTGTGTCGTTCCTCAAAAATCCCCTGCATTTTATGGACCCTCAAGGTAATATTACCTTACACGCCTAGTAGCTACTATTACAGCCCCATGGGGATGCAATGATATCACAGTTTAACTTGAGACATCCTCATAGGTTTGTCGGCAAAGTACGACGCTTCAATGCCGACCAAAGCAGAGGTACGTATTGACTGCTTCATTAGGACTGCTATCTGGTGTAGGCGACTGTATGAATAACGTCACTTGATGCACTCGCTCGCAAACCCAATGCATTACAAAGCGTATATCAGGAAAAGAAACAGCGGAATTTCACATAAAAAATCCCTGGAGCTGAATATTTCCTTATCTGTCAGCCTCGTCCCCGATTTTATGGAACACTGAGGCTTATTACGATGAACATAAAATTCTATGTTTTTTTAATGTTTTCGTAACGTGCATTGCGATATAATCATATAATGTAGACCAACAAAATGCATCTCTGTGAAATTTGATTTAATTTTCACCATATTTTGAAAAATTAAATTAAATGTAACAGAGGTGAATTTTGTTGGTCTACATTAAATGATAAAATTCTGCCATTAGAAAATATTCGGAGTCAATCCATTCTACACCTTAACTGATTTTTTCTAATATTAAACACTATCGACACCCGTACCTATCAAATCAGTCCTTACGATTTTTCTTTAATTTTGTATATATTTCTTACATCATCCATGTGATGTACCAGGGCGTAGATGGGTGGTGGAAATGGTGCAGGAATCCCTGTAGGCACAGTCCAAACAGTAGCAAAATTGGCGATAAAATTAATTTTTTGAATGAAAAATATTGGCCCTTTGACGCTCTGCAGAATTTAAACTGCTGAAATAAAAATGTTAATAACTACTTGCAACGTTTTAAACTTCCTAATTTGTAGTAGGGGCTGTCATTGTGATTACTCGTCCTGAGTTTCAAATCAAAACGTACCTGAGACACATGTCCAGTGCAGCTAAACCTCACTCCTCGAATTTGATCAACTGCAGAGAAAATATAATGAACAGCCTACAATTTCGAGAACCCCGTTACATTACTGCCGCCATGCACTGGCTTATACCTCTAGCATGTTTCCACACACCCTCTTCACCATCCTACCGGCAAATAACCTCATCTTATATTCTTTCCTTAAATCAAAAAGTCTTACAGAATCATAAAGCGTCACGTAGATTACAGTTTTGTAAAGTATTTAGTGCAGTGCAGGCAATTTTTGAAAAGGAAAAATCCCGAACTCACTGATGCACCAGTTAGATGTAATAAACTACAGGTATATATTTGTAAAATCCGTTCGTAAACACAGAATACACACTGCACACCCCCCCCCCCCCCCCCCCCCCCACAACAAACCCCCTTTAAAAAAAACACCACCCTCTTATTTTAAAAAAACAAAAAAAAAAAAAGGCGCAAAAAC
>Ga0131853_10003792_pt1 | contig 27162 bp, 32 predicted proteins | sample TergutLab28metaG_FD_92764 | JGI IMG/M metagenome (GOLD analysis project Ga0131853, IMG submission 92764) | Labiotermes labralis P1 segment gut microbial communities from Petit-Saut dam, French Guiana - Lab288 P1 (version 2) (version 2) | ecosystem: Host-associated > Arthropoda: Insects >...
ACATCTGCTGTACAATTACAGGAACTTACCCTGCTTATATAGCGGGTGTACTCGCATCCTATTACAATAGTACCCCTTGCATATGAGGGCTTCAAATTGCTAGAACATCCTCCTATATCTTAGACCATTTCTATAGGAATAATGATACATTTGTAATCGGACCTTTTCAGTTCCGAATAATGGAACGGGAGGAGTATAAAGCTTTCCCTGACTCTTCCAACTATGAAATTAAGTTCGAGGATGTGACAATTGCATTTTCAGTTACAATTATATATGTTTCTACATTTAATGGTGAGCCTGAATATTGTGGATCTAGATCTAACATCAATCTCTCTGAATTTATTTGAGAATATATGTGTCCTTTTGCGGTCAAAACATATTCTATAGTGTGTATTCCTCTTAATACACCTACAGTCCTATACTTACAGCATCATAGGGCTATTAGTGATGGTTGGGAATCTTTAGTCTTATGCAATGACTGTTTGAAGGAAATTCTAAGCATACTACAGCCTATAGTGGGAAACTGTACCTTTGACCCTTGCGTAGATGCAATGTATGCCTACGGCAGCCCCCATCACTCAGAAATTTAGCTTCCCACACAGTTTTCCATTACACTTACAATTTATCACAGTTTACACTGACTGACAGAACATTATACCACCAGTATCTGGATGCTGTGAAATCGCACAGTTTCAGAGGAAAAATTAGTTCCAGATACGAATTATACATTAGGAACATTGAAATGTTCGTTTGTACTACATAAACGCTGTGGTAACAGTAAGAGATTTCACCGTGATTGCGTAAGCCATTCAGAACGCCACTGTTACACGACACACATGATGTACTTTGAGGACGCAGACGAAGCTATTGCGTCATAGTGTGACGACATTGATGTTTGGTGGTGCTATTTCTGTACTAGGCCGTTGGTCAAGACTAGAGATTGTACCTTCAATGGATCAACACAATTGTAACCTATATTTCATATCAATGTGTTGTAACCTGCTCATAAGAGATAAATCCAAGAGGTGATGCGCACTTTTATTTACATAATAATATTCATTTGACTCTACTGATACAATTAAATGCACTATTATCGAAATTTGGGTATGTTTTCTTTCACAACAATAGAAAATGTAAAAAAAAGGTATTTTTCCTTATAACTTTGTACAGAATAAATATATATGTGTGTGTACTTTCAGTGACGTTACATATCCTGAACCTTACATCCAAGAGAGATAGGTCTCTTTCTATTTCTCAAGCATTGAAGTCACATTTGCATATGTTTATATAGATCTTTCATTTCATGTAGTCGCGTGTCTTTATTTAAAAAAAAAGATAGTTAAAGCGGCAGGATTCAAACCTAGAATCGTTCAATTATGAGTCTTAAATCTTACCGATTCAGCCAACTCTTTTCAAGAAACACAACTGACATATAAAATGTACTTTAAAAACTAACGCACTGGTTACCGCGCTGAAAGCCATATTGTAAAATGCCCGATTTACACTTAGACCACTTCTTGTACTTATTATACTCTTGCACTCATTACTACCATTAACGTGGTCTTCCTTTAGCGCATGCTACCAAACTGTACGTCGACATTTTTTTACTACAATACTGTACGGGGACACAAGCGTACGCTAACAAATTTACGGCGTTTTTTTAATACAATACTCTATGGGGAACATTACCAAACATCACGGTGGCGGGTGGCGCCGTCTTCAATTTTTTTGGGGGCCTTCTGCCCATTTTTTGACTACCATACTGCACGGGGGCAACCCATCCCCGTTGATGGCTGCTTTTTTCACAGTAGAAACCCGATCACTTTCGATATTATTATGCACTTATTACACTCTTACATTCACTGCGACTTAGACCACTCTTGCTCCATACTCAACATGTCACCAGATCGTCATTTCCCCGGGGGAGGGATTTTTTCCCTCTACATTTCCCTTGTCAACATACATTTTCCCTACACTCAGTTCGCAACCATACTTACTTTCAAGTATGGTGGCGGGGGTGAGGATTCACGTGACCGGGAAAGTGTTGGGGGTACTTTTATTCTTGGGGATAATTTTACCCCTCCCCGGAATAAATCTCACCCATTACTACTCTGGGGCCAAATAAAAACATTCTTTTCCGAAACTAAGGTCCATTCAAGGGCAACACTGCGCCGTCGTATTTTTGCTGATGCAGAACAGATAAAAATACCTTCTCACAATAATGCTTGTGCTACTGGTTCCCTGATATACGCGCGGAAAACTACATAGCAGCTGGAGGAGGCCACTTCGAACAAGTAATCTAAACCAGAACGATCAACTATTCGATAAATTGCTCAAAAATAGTACTCTATATTCGACAAAAATTAATACACTTATGAGAGATTCTTTATCGGCAGAGGAAATATTGGCGTTAACTTTAAGGTTCCTTGCCACTGGACGGGCTTTTGAAAATATGAAGTTCTCAGTTACCATTTCTCCTTCATCCATTTCTCAAGCCGTTATCGAAAAATGTGAGGCGCTTATGTTATCCAGTATTACATGAAGGTAAGTCATACATCAAAGTGTTTTATTCAACCTATTTCTGTTATGCAGTTTAAATCAAAACCTACCACGAGTGTCTGTTATGAAACCTAGCTATACTGTAGAATAAAGAAATGCGATTGAAAAGCATAATCATTTACTGGAATTCTGTAGGTGCTTCCTGTAGCTAAGAAGTTAAATGTAACTTGTATCTTCACCCGAACTGGTATTGCTAAGCTTATTTTAATGGAATATAGGGTAGTTGTGTTACACTAATTTTATTCATCATACACAAAACGCGATGGACCCCCTCTCCTTTAGAAGCATTCCGGCGCTATCTCTAGACACAGCTCACAGTGACCTTGGCGAGCATCTGCTGGAAGTGTATAGTGGTTGGAAGTTATTGGACAATTATTACACATGTGCTAGTGTATTTGTAGTTCTATTTAATGGCTTTATGTCACTCACAAGTTACTTTGTTTTTATGTACAGATATTAACATTACAGAAACCATATATTCCTGCCTGTATTAATATGTATTTGGGATTCAATATGTGAGTAATAGCTGTCAAAGTTTCAAATCCTCTGGCCATTATCTCCGTAACCATTCAAATTTGGATATAGGTGTTTTGGGTTATATCGTTAGAGTTTGACCTAAGGAACACTCCCGAAGTTAGGTCTTTTAATCCTGGGACATCCTGTATATATATACACATATATACAAATAAATACACACACATTCAAATACGTACATACATTTATATGTACATTCTTACGTAGTATATAAATGCATGCATACATACATATATACACATATATACGTGTACACACATACGTACACACACATATACACATAAATATATACCTGCATGCATCATATGAAAACACACATACATGCACATACACATACGTAAATACACACATTATTACACATACACGTATATACATTCATACATACACGCATGCACACGTACACAGAAACACATATACAAACATAAATCCATACATACATAAGTACATACATACATCCATACACACATAAATAGATTCATACACGCATACATACATGCAAACATACACACATGCATACAAACATAATTCGCCGCCTTCTTTACTCTGTCTCCCTACATTGTCAGCCTTTCCTATGCGTATATTATATGGTCAGTTTTCTTGTTCCATTTTCCGAATGGACACATTGGCTCTTTATTAATTTGAAACGATGTAAGTAGTCCCTCGATTCCCCAGTACCGCTTACTATGGCTGTGAAATTTTGTGTTATATCTTCTTCAATTAATCTTTCTGACACATCTGGAAATATTATTTCTTGTTTCTACAATTAGTTGTTTGCGTCCAACTTCTCTGCCATTTCTTCGCGCTTTTTTCTACTACATTCCTAATCACTATGCTTTTGTGAATTTTATTGTGGCTCTCTGGTATAATTTCATTTATCGCGGAACTCTTTGTTAATGTGTCAGGTAATTCATTTCTCCTTATAAAGGTGTGTATTTCAATACACCAGAGTGTTATTTTCCAGTCACTTTCAACGTCTCCGTTATATGCCTCCATAATTATTCTAATATATGTATGCGTATATTGCTGTTACGGATCTTGTCAAATTTTTACTGTCGGTGTATATGGTTACAATTTTATTTGTTGTTTGCACTATAACGTACATGATCCAAGGCTGTTAAATTGCAAATTTTACCGCTTGATTACTTGAGCACAGCTTGCTTAGCCTAAACTTCATTATATTGAAGATTTCGCACTATATATATATATATATATATACACGGTGTCACAGGAGGAAATGACCTAACTTCGGGAGAGTGTTCCTTAGGTCAAACTATAACGATAAAACCCACAACAACTATATCCAAAGTTCAATGTTTACGCAGATATTGGCCAGAGAAAAGTGAGGAAGTCTTTTGTGTCTGCGTACTGTACTCTGTTCGTGACGTCATACTACTCATATGCTCTTGCCTTCAACGCGCCAATCTTGCAGTAGTCGTGGGGAGTGATAGACAATCATTTATTGCGTATGAGGTGCTAATATACGTTTTTGCTTGTGATTGCAAGACAGTGATTTAGTTAACTTTGAGATACTAAAATGCCTTTTCCCTTTACCCAAGTTGTATATTGCGATATGCATTATGGTTACGGATATTGCGATGGTAATGCAAGTGCTGCCGTGAACGAATACCCACGCCGTTACACCGAAAAGAGAATTCCGTCTAAACGCGTATTTACGCGTGTTGATCAGTCATTGCATGACAATGGTTGTCTTCCGAGCTTTGCTTTGCATTCTGAAAGAGAGATTGTACGAACGATAAACGCGCGGGAGAACATTCTTGAAATGGTGCAGAGACGTCCTCGTCTGTCCACACATCGTATGAGCTCTCGGGTCGGATTATCAAGAATGAACGTGTTGCGAACGTTACACGAAGAGAATTTGATCTCATACCGTGATCAGAGGGTACAGCATTTGGAACCAGGCGACCATGCTAAACGTATGGATTAGTGCCACCGGTTAAATGCACATCAAGAACTCTTGAACGCAATTATATTCACAGATGAGGCGTCATTTGCCCGGGAAGGCATAAATAATTTACGAAATATTCATGCGTGGTCCCATCGTAATCCAAATGCGACATGTGTAACCACTTTCAAATGAGATTTTCTTTAAATGTGTGGTGTGGTATGCTCGGTAAGAGGTTGATCGGACCTTTTGTGTTTGACAACAATTTAACGGGAAACACATATGAGCCTTCCTGAGGAATGAGTTGCCAGTTTTGTTGGAATACATCCCGTTAATGATAAGGAGCCAAATGTACTTGCAACATGATGGGGCTCCACCACATTAGACTAATCACGTAAGGGAATTGTTAAATGAATTATTCCCTAATCGCTGGTTAGGTCGCGGTTGGCCGGTTTTTTGGCCACCGAGATCACCAGATCTGAAAACTCTGGATTATTACTTCTGGGGCTACATGCATACCTTTGTTTACGAAACTGAGGTCGATTCAAGAGCAGCACTGCGCCGTCGTATTTTTGCTGCGGCAGAACAGATAAATAACCATCATCACAACATTGCTTCTGCTACTGTGTTCCTGAAGATACGCGCGAAAAAATGCATAGCAGCTGGAGGAGGCCACTTCGAAGCAGTACTCTAAACCAGAACGATCAACTATTCAATGAACTGCTCAAAAATATTACTCTATAATCGACCACTAAAAATGCAGTTATAAGTGATTCTTTATGGGCAGAGGTAAGATTGGCTTCAAATTTAAGGTTTCTTGACACTGGACGGTCTTTCGAAGATATGAAATTTTCAGTTACAATTTCTCCTTCATCCATTTCTCGATCCGTTATCGAAAAATGTGAGGCGTTTATGTTGTCCAGTATTATAAGAAAGTAAGTCAAACATCAAAATGTTATATTCAAATTATTTCTGTTTTGCAGTTTAAATCAAAATCCACCACGAGTGTCTGTTATGGAACCTAGCTATACTGTAGAAATAATCAAATGCGATTGAAATGCATCATCACTTACTAGAGTTCTATAGGTGCTTCCTGTAGCTAAGAAGTTAAATGTAACTTCTACCTTCACCCGAGCTTGTTTTGCTAAGTTAATTTTAATGTAATATAGAGTAGTTGTGTTCCACTAATTTTGTTCATCATACACACAACTGGATGGACCCCGTCTCCTTTGGCTGCATTCCTGCGCTATCGATAGATACAGCTCACAGTGACCTTGACGAGCATCTGCTTGCAGTGTATAGTGGTTGGAAGTTATTGGACAATTTTGACACATGGTCTAGTGTTTTTGGAGTTCTATTCAATGATTTATGTCACTCACAAGTTACCGTGATGTTATGTACTGATATTAACATTACAGAAACGACATATTCCTGCCTGTTTTAATATGTATTTGGTAATCAATAAGTGTGTAATAGCTGTCAAGGTTTTAAAATTCTCTGGCCAATATCTCCGTAATTATTGAACTTTGGATATAGGTGTTTTGGGTTATATCGTTATAGTTTGACCTATGGAACACTCTCCAGAATTTAGGTCCTTTCCTCCTGGGACAGCCTGTATATATATGGGTAATCCTGTGCTTACTGTTCTTTCTCAAATATTTACGTCATTGAATTTTTCACTTGGGTTGAGCTCGTCTTCCTTTTTAAAACATTTATAAATGCATTCGAATTGTATTGCCATTCCCCTACACCTGTATCCATTTGAAATTTTGTTTGGTTTTTGTTTTTCGCATATATCTCTTAGATACGTACATAGATATACATACACGTACATAAATACATACGTACGTAAGCATGTACGTACACAACAGCACTTACATACATGTATACATACATACATGCATACAAAAATACACACATTCATGCATACCTAAATACACACAAATACATAGAATTTCGGTAGATATACATATATATATACAAATATTATATGTATATATATATACACATACAAACACACACATATATATATATACAGAAATATAAACATATATGCATACATACCTATACACACACATACATGCATACATATATACATACATACCTATGTTATTACATACATAGGTGCGTGCAAAAATGCATACATACAAACGTAAATAAATGCACATATATACATACATTCATATATACACAAGTACATACATACCTATATATCCATACACATATATACAATTTTCATATATAACCACATACATACATACATACATACATACATACATACAAATATACCTACATTCTTAATTATCTACCTACCTAACTACCTGCATACATAGAGACATTTATACATACATACATAAATACATATATACACACACACACCTAGTTAAATATATATACGTACCTATCTACATACCTACATACACACATACAAAAATACAAAAACCAATACATACATACATATGTGTACTATTTACGTACGCAGGTAGGTACGTACGTAATACCTAAATATATTCATATATACATACATACATAATTACATACATACATTCACGCATATATACATACACATTTTCATACTTATATACTATCATACATAAACACATATCTTCATACATACTTTTATATATATATATATACATATACACACACGTATAAATTAATCCATGCATTCATACATACAAACATACATTCACACATACATATGTACTAACAAACATACATACACACACGTACCTACATACAAACACAGATGCATACATATATAAATACCTAATACAAATATATATATATATATAGTTATACACATGTAAACACATACATACTTAGATTCATATATATAAAAGAAATATACATACGTACATACATAACCACATAATATCTACATGCATGCATACATACATACACACATACATACTTACATATAATCTAATTTACATAATTAGATACAAACAAAAATACATACATAATTTCATATTACGCACCTATATATATACGTCAAAACATACATACCTACACACATATACATACATACATTCATACATACACAAATATAAAACAACATAATACATATATCCGCATATACACACATATATAATACACAAAATTCACACATTAATACATACAAAAAACGTACCTACCTACATACATACAAACATACGTACATACACACGTACATACATACATACATACAGACATACATACGTAAAAACCTACATGCATGCATTCATGCAGACACATACATGAATAATAAATACATACATAGTTACATATATACATACATACACAATTTCATACAAACATCCTTATATAACTTCACACATACGTACGTACATAATGCACATTTATACACATACACTCAATCATAAGTTTATGTATACATACATACATAAATGCATACACACCTACATACATTCATTCGCATGTACTTATACACATACTTGCGTATATACATGAATACATAAATACATACGTACAAACATAACCATGTGCATGCATACATACATACTTTCATGCATACACACATACATATACACATACGCACACATTCATACATACGTACTTACATACATAATTTGACGTCTATTTTGTTCATACTCTCTCCTTTGTCATCGTTTCGCATGCATATATTTTGTGATCAGTTGTCTAGTCGCCTTTTCCGCTTGAAAACTTTGGCCTTTTTCTAATTTTGAACAGGTGTTTTAGGCTCTCTTTTCCCATGCCCGATTATTATGGCTGTGAAGTTTTGAGTTTTTGTAGCATCATTTTTAAACTTTTGACACATCTGGGATATAATCTTTCGTAGTTCTCCCTTTAGTTTATGCGTCCGTTTCCTTTACAATTACTTCAAAATTTTTTTTCGTTCTTTCACCGCTACGCTTTTTGGAATTATATTGTAACTCTATGGTATATTTTTATTTATCGCTGCCCTCTTTGCTACTGTGTCAGATAATTCATGTCCCCTTATAACGGCGTGTGTTTTATCCCAAAAGAATATCAATTTCCAATCACTTTAATCGTCTCCGTTATTTTCCTTCTTATTTCTTCCAGTATGTATATTTGTATATAGCTGTTATCCAGCATGTCCATCGTCGTTTGTCTGTCGGTGTTTACAGTTATAATTTTATCTGTTAATGGCATTTTAACCTACGTTTTCCAAGGATGATAAAATTGCAAATTTTTTCGCATTTTTATTGTGCCTACTCTAAATTCAATTGATGCTCTCGTCCGAACTATACATAAAGTTAGGCCAGTGTCCACTGGTCTTTCTTAACTATTTCGGTCGGTGAATATTTGTATTGGTTTCTTGCCCTCTTCCAAACTTAGCAACTTTAAAATTGCATCCGCAGGTTTTCGAAATTTTTTTAAGAACGTATCTCTTTCAAACTATGTTTGGTGGTAAGTTTCTCATATATAAAATTCATACTTAATTACTTACATACATACACATATATATGCACATATAAATACCCACTTACATAAGTACATATAAGATATATACACACATAAATATATACATAAAGAAATATACATACATACAAACCTACATATATACATGCATGCATAGATAAATGCGTACTTACATACATGGATACATATTTGCATACTCACATACGTCCGAACATACATACCTACACGCATGCATGGAAGCATACATGCATACATACATACATATATACATACAAACAAACATACATACATAAATATATACATTCAAACATTCATACATGTTTATATATATGTATACATTCATACATACATGCATTTATAAGTACATACATACGTACAAACATCCATACATACGTGGTTACATTCATTCCTACTAGGTAATTACCTATACATAATACATAGGTTCATACCTACATATTTTCATGAATACGTACAAATACATACATATATATATATACATACGCACACATATACGTATATAGATACATGCACATTTGCCTACCTACCTACATACATACATACGCCCATTCATATATATATACATACATACATATATATACATAAAATTATAAACACACAACTCACACATACATACATAAATACATACATTCATAAATACATACGTTCATACATACATATATTTATACATACATACGTAATATATAAATATATTCATGCATACATAAATAAAGTCATACTAACAAACATACATACATGCATATACATACGCACACACATACTTTGTTACACACATAGTACATACAAACGTATACACATACATAAATACATACAAACATAAGGAATTACATACACATATACATAAATACAAAAAACATTCATACATATATACGAAATTACATATGCACATACATACATACATACATACGTACATGCACATTTATATACATACATGAAATATATACATACATCATATGTACATATATACACACCTACATTACCATCGACGAGGACAACACACAAGAAGACACAACCCACATAAACATTTACACGAATGGAAGCAAGTCGGAACAGGGCGTAGGAGCAGGTATAGCCAGAATAAGGCCAGGAGCAGCAACCGTAGAAGTAATGTACAAAATGGACAGCAGGTGCACTAACAACCAGGCGGACACTGGAATTACTACACAACATATTTAAACACACATTAATTACCGAAGAAATATGACGAAAATTGCAAGAGATTGGAAGCGGGGGGTGGACAACCAGATTCAGGTTGACAAAAGCCCATTAGGGAACCACTGGTAACGAACTGGCTGACAAGCTAGCGAAAGAAGCTTCAAGTAAAACAGAAAAACCCATCAGCTAAATTAGAATACCAAAAAGGGCCATAAAACGGGATCTCTAGCAAAATAGCAATGTGACCTGGCAGAAGGAATGGGAGACAACAAAGAAGGGGAGTACAACAATAGAATAGTTCCCGACATTAGCGGAGAGACTACAAACGAAAATAAACTTCACACAAAACCTAACGACAATAGTAACCGGCCACGGGAACATAAAATAATATCTACACAGGTTTAGAATTATAGAAGCACCAGACTGTCCATGCGGAAACGGAAATCAAACAGTAGAACATATAATATTCGAATGCGGAATTTTACAAGAAGAAAGGGAACACCTAATGGCGGCAGTGGCGAAGAGGGACAATTGGTCCATAAAAAAAGATACGCTTATCAAAAGGCACTACAAAGCAGTCGCAATATTTACAAAACCGTTGGAGAAATAAATGAAATTAACAAAGTAAAGGAAAAAAATTATTTTTAACACCATATATGCATACATACATAAATAATTGTAAATATAACTGAAGTAGATAATCACTGCAGTATTCCATGTAAAAAGCATGTAGTATTACAAACAAAATGTAATGGAGTATGCCAATATATATTTCAAAAAAACACCTACATATATACAAAAATCATAGGTACCTACAAACACACAATACATAAAAACACACATAAAAATATATAATACATAAATAAATAAATATATACACACATACATATATATTATGCATGCATACATAACTACATACATACTTACATGCGTCCAAATACACATCCATGCATTCATATAAACAAACATAAATACATTCATTGATACATACATACTTTCGTACACACATGCGTACATACCTTCAGACATACGTACGTACATAAAACATACACACACACACACAAACTTATTTACATACCTACACACATAACTAGATACATACATAATTATATGCATGAAGCATATATATATACCTACACATATAAGGACGTACATATATACATACGTGCATACATACATACATAATTACAAACATATATGAATATATACAGACATAAATAAATACATAGATATACGCATGTATGCATACAATAATTCGTACATACATACATACTTTCATACATACATACGTACGTACGTAGTTATATATATAATACGTATAAACTTACTTACATACATACATTATAAATTCATAATACATATTTCGCCTTCTTCTTTATTTTGTCTCTAAACTTTGTCAGCGTTTCGCATGCATATATAATGTGAACAGTTGTCTCTTCCCCTTTTCCGCACGGTAGCGTTGGTTCTTCTTTTATTTTGAAACATGCTCGCTTAATATGGCTTTGAGTTTTTGTGTTATTTGTAGCTTCTTCTTTAATCTTTCCGACACATCTGGTAAATATTCTTTCGTATTACTTCCTTTAGTTGTTTGTGACCATTTTCTCTGCCTTTTCTTCCTGATTTCTTCTACTATTTCTTCTATAACTACGCTTTATGAATTTTGTTGTAGCTCTCTAGAACATTTCTATTTATCATCGCTTTACTTGCTAAATTGTCGGCTATTTTATTTCACCTTATACTGTCATATGTTTTAACCAAGCAAAGTATTATCTTCCATTCAAGTTCATCATCTCCGACATTTTCCTTCTTAATTCTTCTTCTATATGTAAGTGTATATTGCTGTGTTGTAGGTTTCCCAATTTTTTTTTTTGCTATCGAAGTATTCTGTCTCTATTCATTTGTCGATGGCATTATGTCGTACGTGTTTCAAGGTTGTTAAAATTGCAAATTTTTTGTTTGAATAGTTGTGCTTATCTTACTCAGCCTACACTAAATTTTACTGATGCTCTCGCTCCATCTCTATATAGATACTCCTGTGCTTAATCCGTCCTTGAGTAATTGTATTGCGTTCTTCTCCTCTACCTAATTTAACACTTTTATAATTTCGTCCCCCAAATGTTGCCAATTTCTTAAACCCGCATCCGTTTTAAACATATTTTGGTCGTTTGTTTTTCATACATATGATTCATACATACATACATTCATACATACATAAATACGTAAGTATTTACACACCCACATATATACACATATATATACACACATACATACAAACATACATACATGCATACTTATTCAAAATCATACATAAATACATAAATTCATATATAAGTACATACAAACCTACTTACATTCATACATAAGTACATGTACAATATATAATACATATATACACACATGCACCAATACATGCATAATCGCGTACGTATATACATACATTAACACATACATTCATAAACACATACATACATGCATACATATACACATACACACATACTTACAGACAACGTACATAATGCATGCATACATAAATATATACATGCATACATACATACAAACATACATACAAACAGACGTATATATATATATTCATATATATATGAATATATGTATTCATAAATTCATACATGCATAAATTAATGCATTCATGCATGCATCAGAGGAAAACGGCTGTAAATGGAAAGAGCTGCAGAATTTTCTTTACAAATTTGAACCACAATCTCAAATTACGGATCCCAATAACACCTTATTTCAGCGCCATCATCAGCGGTCACGTGAAGACAAAAGCATATTTAAACAGATTTAAACTAACAGATAACTCGATGTGCCCATGTAATGAGGGAGAACAGTTCGTGTAACACCTAATTTATGTGTTCATTATACTGGATCTCAACAGACGTGACATGATAAAAAACACATAACTACAAGAAGAGACATCTGGCTCCCACAAACAATGATCTATGTAGCAAATACTTACACGTCTTTAAGAAATTTATTAAATATCTAGATTTCTCCAAACTGCAAAAGACAAGTGATTATGTAATACAGTATAAACTAGAACATTTAGTATTACTTCTTAATTGGGCATGTTGTAAATAAACTTATTAAAAATACACACATATATATATACATATACATACATGTGTACATATATTCGTATTTACTTACGTACATACATACACACATACATACAGACATTCATACATACATACACGCATACACACACACACACACACACACACGCACACACACATTCAAACACATATTTATACATATATGCACACATTCATACACACATACGTAAGTACATATATACATACATACAAACCTAATTACATACATACATAAAAAACGTACATATATACTAATATACATAATTATTTACAATTATACATATTTACATACCTGTATATATATGCATGCATACATACATATATATACATACATACACACATACATACAAATATACAAACATTGCCGCCTTCTTTAGAGACTCTCTCTCCTTTTTCAGCTTTCGCAAGCATATATTTTTTGATCAGAGATCTGGTCCCATTTTCCGCATGGACACGTTGGATCTTCTCTTGATTTAGAACGATTTAGATAGTCTCTCATTTTCCCATGCCCGATTACCAGGGCTGTGAAGTTTTGTGTTAATTTTATAATCATTTTTAATCGTCCTGACACATCTGGAAATATTCTTTAGTAGTTCTCCCTTTAGTTGTTTGCGCCCATTTTCTCTAATGTTTGCTTCACGATTTCCTTTTCTAGTTCTTTCTTCACTACCTTTTATGGAATACTTTGTAGCTCTCTGGTACGTTTTTATATACTGGCGTGTATTTTCTCCCAGCAGATTGATATCTACCATTCACTTTCATCAGCTCCATTACTTTCTTTCATGTTTCTTCTACTATGTACATGTGTATATTGGTGTTTTCAGATTGACCAATATCGTTTGTCTTTGGGGTATATTTTTACATTTATCAGTCGTCTGTATGTATTTCCACGTGTTCAAAAGCTGCTAAAATAGCTAATATGTCCGCTTGATTATTTGTGAATATCTTGCTTACATTTCACTGTATAGTACTGATGATCTCGCCCGATTTATATATATGGGTAATCCCGTCTTTAGTCTTCTTTCTGACTTACTTCCATTCGTGCATTATTGTATTGCGTTCTTCTCACTTCCTCCTTTAAAACACCAATAATTGAATCCGCAGGATTTTGTCAATTCCTTATATCGTATCCCTTTCAACTAAGTATGTAACATTATATTCATGCTTATATTTAATACAAACTTAAATATCTATATGCATACATTTATATATGCATAAATAAATACGTACGTAAGTACTCACCTACTTATAAACATACATAAACATACATGCATACATGGATACAAACATACATGCTTACATATATAAATACACTCATACATACATATATACATACATAAATGCATACAATCATGATTATATACACATATATACGTACACATATACATACGTACGTACGTACATACATACGTACATGCATGCACACATATAAATATACACTCACAACTAAACACATATAAATACATAAATATATATATACATGCATACATATATATATTCATACAAACATAAATGCATACATAATTACATAAACACTTAATAGATAAATACATACATATGCGTATATACAAACATATATATATTTATATATAAATACATACATACGTACATGCATACATGCATTCAAAACTACCTAGTACCTACTTACATAAACATAAATAAATACATATTTACATACATACTGACATATACATATATACGTAAAGATATACACACATATACATACATATATATACATTCCTACCTACATACACACTACAAACATACATGCATACAAACATTAATAAACCCATATATACTTTCATAAACACATGCATACATACATATACTTTTAAATACATACTTAATTCATACATTAATGCATACACACATACATACATACATACATATATATATGTATACGTACATATTTACATATAATCATGCATACGTACATACATACATACAAACATATATAGCCACAAACATACGTACTTAATTACATATACCCATACATACGTAGATTATACATACTTTCATACATATATACATCCACGCACATAAATAAGTGCATACATACGTGCATAGAAACTTACATATACACATACACAAACGTACATACGTATATACATACATACAAACATACATAAGCACAAACACACATACATAAGTACATACACACATACATACGCACGTGCGTATATACTTACATTCATACACACATACATACATATATACATACACACATATATACTTACATACATGCATACATACGTACGTACAAACTTACATATTACACACACACAAAATTAGATATATACAATCAATTATACACACATATTTACAAACACATAATACCTACAATCATATAACAATACACAGATACACATTTACATATATATACATACATACATACAAAAACATTTACATACACAACTACATATACAGATAAAAAACATACATATTAACAAATACATATATACTTACATACACACAAACATTTAAACATATATAATACATAAATAAATACATACATAAGTACGTGCATATATAATGAACATACATATATACATTCATACATACACACATAAATACTTGCCTACATACATACATACGTAGAAATAAACATACATGCATTAATACAAACACACATATGTTAATTCTTTAATACATACATCCATATATATGTATACGTACATACATAATTTCATACACACATTCATACATACCTTAAGACATTCATGCGTACACAATATATATACGTGTAAACAAACATACATGCGTACATACATACCTACATATATAACAACATACATCCGTACGAAAATACATACATACGTGTTTTTATACATACATCTAACCACATATATATATATATACGCATGCATGCTTCCTTTCATACATACATACATACTTACGTACGTACATACTTATATACATACATACATACATATATCTTTCGTACGTACATAGACGCATACATAAATCCATACAACCATACATACATATATACATACAAATCTACATAAATAATACTTGCATACATACATAGATACAGACAAACATACATATACAAAATCATACATACATACATCCACACATAAGTACATACATACTATACACACATACATACATACATACGCACAGACATACATATATACATGCATACATACACATAATCATACAAGCATACATACATACATACACACATACGCACACACACACACACATTCAAGCACACATATATACATATAAAGAGTGTCCCAGGAGGAAAGGACCCAAATTCGCGAGAGTGTTCCTTAGGTCAAACTATACCAATATAACCCAAAACACCTATATCCAAAGTTCAATGCTTACGGAGATATTGGCCAGAGAAAAGTGTGGACGTCGTTGGTGTCTGCGTACTGTAGTTTGTCCGTGACGTCATCGTAGTCATATGCACTGGATCTTTTACGCGCTAATCGTGCAGTAGCATCATACACACAACGGGATGGACACCCTCTCCTTTTGGCTGCATTCCTGCGCTATCGCTGGATACAGCTCAAAACGACCTTGGCGAGCATCTGCTGGCAGTGTATAGTCGTTTGAAGTTAATGGACAACTATGACGCGTTTGTGAGCGAATTTATAGTTCTATTTAATGGCTTTATGTCACTCACAAGTTACTTTGATATTATGTACAGATATAACATTACAGAAAACACATATTCCTGCCAGTTTCAATATGTATTTGGTAATCAATAAGTGAGTAATAGCTGTCAAAGTTTCAAACTTCTCTGGCCAATATCTCCGTAATCATTGAACTTTTGATACAGGTGTTTTGGGTTATATCGGTATAGTTTGACCTAAGGAACACTCTCTCGAAGTTAGGTCCTTTCCTCCTGGGACACCCTGTATACACACACATACGTAAGTACATACATACGTACATGCACCCAAACATACATTCATAAATAAATACTTACATAAATGCTAATATGCATAATTAATTATAAACATACACATATACATATATATATTCATACATATACATCCATACATACATACATACGCACATACATTCGTACATAAGAACATAATACAAATGTACATAAGTAATTACAATGATACGTACAAACAAAAATACATATATTCATACATATATATACACATAAATACATACAACCACACATTTATACTTATATACATATATACAAACATTGCCGCCTTCTTTATACTCTCTCTCTCTCTCCTTTGTCTGCGTTCGCATGTATATATTTTGTGATCAGTTTTCTGTTCCCGTTTTCCGCATGGAAACGTTCGATCTTCTCGTATTTTGAAACGATGTGTTTAGTCTCTCGTTTTCCCATGCCCGATTATTATGGCTGTGAAGTTTTGCGTTATTTGTAGACACTTCTTTAAACTTTCTGACCCATTTGGGAAGTAATCTTTCGTAGTTCTCCTCTATTTGTTTGCGTCCAAATTCTCTGCCACTTCTTCACCTTTCCATCTATTTGTTCCTTAATCCGTACGCATTTTGGAATTTTGTTTTAGCTATCTGGATTTTTTTATTTATCATCTTCTTTGTTACATTGTCAGCTAATTTCTCCTCATAACGGCGTGTGCTTTATCCCAGCACATACTTATCTTCTATTCACTTCCATCAACTCCGATATTATTTTTCTTAATTTTTCCCCTGTAATACTTTTTGCAGCTTCTTCAATTTTGTTAGTCTGTCGGTGTATATTATTACTCTTTTATGTGTCGATGTTATTACAACCTACGTGTTCCAAGGCTTTTAAAATTGCAAATTGTTCCGCTTGATTATTTGTGGACATTTTCCTTAGCCTACATTTTATTTTATTGATGCTCTCGCCCGAAATATTTATATGGGTATTCCTAAACTTACTGCATTTTCTGTCATAATTCGTAGGGAATATTTGTATTGGTTTGTTCTCATCTTCTTTTTAAAAATTTATAATTCCATTTGAAGAGATTTGCAATATTCTTACACCCTATCTATTTTAAATGTGTTTTGTCCTTTGTTTTTATACATACATTTCATACATACATACATAATTACATACATAGAACGTACCTACACACAAACACAAATATATCTATACACATACATACACACATGCATAAATACATACATGCATATTTATATATACATACATACATGCATACGTACATACATACCCACATAAATACATACATACATAAATACCTACGTACATGCATACATACATACGTACGTACATACTTTCATACAGGCATAAATACATGCATACATACATACATAAATACATATATACATACGTATATACATTAATGCATGCATGCATGCATACATACATACATTCATACATAGATACATAAGTACGTACGTACGTACATACATACATAAATTATACATACATAACTACATACCTACATAACAACATTCATACATACGTATACTTACATGCATACATACATACGTACATACATTCATAGATACACACATACATACATACATCAATGGGAAAAGCAGTTAATAAAGCGAGCTGCATTTTTTCTTGCCAAGTATGTACCAGAATCTCTAATTACGGATTCCAATAAAAACTTATTTGACTGCTTTTCAAGTTTCCCCTTTATTTTTTTAAAAAATATACAACACGTGCCTAACGTTGGGGTGCTTTCCTAAAAAATGGAAACATTCATTTATGATTCCTATCATTAAGAGAGGAATGTTATGATGCATCGAAATATCGCCCAATAAATTTAATTTATACGGGGGCAAATTGTTGGAAATACTGATGATAGACAGGATACTGTTTCACATACATTCCAACGATCTGTTCAATGACAACCAGTATGGTTTCATCCTCCAGAAAAGAACAGTTGTTGCAGCAATGGAAGTTAAAACATTTATAGAAGAAAGCTTAAGGCTAAAACAATGCGCCGTTATAGTTAACCTTGACGTTAAAGGAGCATTTGATGCGGCCTGGTGGCCCAGGTTCTTGAAGCAGGTACGAGTACTTAAATATCCCAAGAATTTATACAATTTATCAGCAAGTTATTTCATAATAGGAAAGCATAATTATCAACAAATTATTATAGGACGGAAAAAGAAGTTCAGAAAGGATTTCCACAGGAGTCTTGTTGTGGCTCAGGCTTTTGGAATTTTATGTATAATTCACTTCTAAATTTGAAATTTAATAGCCGGAATAAAGTGGTAGCTTTTGCGGGCGACTTAATTGTTCTAACATCAGGAGCATGTAAAATGGAAACCGAAAATTACTCGAATCAGTATTTGAAGAAAATTGAGTTATTGCCCACTGACAATAAAATAGAATTTAAAGACTAAAAATCTAAGGTCATATTTATAACGAGGAAAATTAACGACCACAGGGAGTTTAATATTTATTTGAATTATGAAAGATTGGACCAAATTGAGAAAATGAATTACTTAGGAATACACTTAGACAAAAATTTAATTTTAATGCTTATATTGATGAGACGGTGGCAAAATTAATTACACTTGTTACTATGTTGTCCAAAACGTCAAAGTTACAATGAAGTTTAAGGCACAAAGCTCTCAAGACAATTTACGAGGGAGCGGTAGTACCAATTTTAAGGTATGGCATATCCAAACGTGTAGACGCTATACGGAAGAACAAGAATCTAACAAATTATAAAAGAATTCAACGACCCTTAAACATTAAAATGGCTTAAGCTTATCGGACTAACTCGTACGATGCATCCTGTGTGATAGCTGGAGTACGACCCATAAAAATAACTACAGAGCAAAAGGATCAAACGTATATGGCAACAAAAATTAACAATTTAGAATATGACGCAACGTTGGAAGTAAAGAACTGGCGACTTGCTGCTGAAAGAGCGATAGTAAATTAAGTGGAGGATGGTGCTATGTATACAACTGAAGTGTATACATTTGGCAGCAAAATTGGGGACAGCGTTGGGGCAGCAGGGGTTATATTTGTGAATGGCAAGTTGGTACACCAGCTAAAGATTAAACTGCATGGACACTGCTCTAATAATCAAGCAGAGCAAATCGCAATTTTAAAGAATTTAGAAAAACTGGAAGTACAGGAGGGAAAAGATACTGATAAACGCGCTGCTATACACACTGAGAGCAAAATAACTTTGGCTCTATTGGAAAACAAATTTATAAGGAACCGTTTGAAAGAACTTATCAGAAACAGACTTATTACATTGGGACATTTAAAGTGGATTGTGCATTTCGGCTGGGTGAAAGGACACGCGGGGATAGAGGGGAATGAGTTGGTGGACTGGCTTGCAAAACAAGCTGCTGTGGAAGATGGACCAGTTGTATATGACAAGATACCGAAAGAGGTGAACGTAAGAAGAGAAAAAACCATGGACTTCAAATGTGGGAGCAGCAGTGGATGGATACGAGAAAAGGGGCAGTTACAAAAGCTTTTTTCCCATCAGTGAGAAGGAGGCTAACACAGAAAATACCGATATTTCCAGAGTTAAATACTATGCTAACAGGACATGGTAACATAGTGTCATACTTATACAGACTCGGACTAACAGACAAGCGGATGTGCCCATGTGAAGAAGAAGAACAAGCTGTAGGCCATTTAATATTTAAGTGCAAGAAACTGAGTAATCAAAAATGAGATGATAAGACAAACAAAAACACTGGTGGCAATTGGCGTGCAACGAATCAAACACTCATTAATATTTACCAAACTTTTTTGTAAAATTGGTTAAGTCTTTAGAATTTTCCGATTTGAAATGACTCTCAATCAATACTTAGGTTATGTAAACCATATACTATTACTGTGTAATGGGGCATGCTGTGTAATAAATTTATAAAAATACATACATACATCAATGGGAAATGGCAGTGAATGAAGCGAGCTGCAGATCTTTCTTTCCAAAATTAGACCAGGGTCGCAAATTACGGATCCCAATAACACCTTAATTCACCGCCATCAACAGCGGTCACGTGAAGACAAAAGCATATTTAAACAGATTAAAACTAAAAGGCAACTCGATGTGTCCATGTAATGAGGGAGAACAGCTAGTGGATCACCTAATTTATGTGTGCAGTATACTGCATCTCAACAGAAGTGACATGAAAAAACACATAATGACTAGAGGAGGCATCTGGTCCCCTACAAACAATGAACTAGTAAACAAATACTTGAACGTTTTTACAAAATTTTTATGTCTATAGATTTCACCAATCTGCAATAAAGTCATTATGTATTACAGTACAATCTAGAACATGTAGTTTTACTCTGTAATGGAGCATGTTGTGAATAAACTTATTAAACATACATAATACATATATACATACGTAAGTACATACGTACATACATACAGACATACATACATACATACACACATACATAAATACATACATACGTACATACATAGATACATACATACATACATTCGTACATATATACATACCTACATACATACATACAAACATACCTACATACATACACACATACATAATCCACACATACATACATTCATTCATACATGCTTACTTGCATTCCTACATACATAATACATAGACACATACTTACATACATACAAACATATATACATACATACTTACACACACACATACATACGTACATACATACATACATACATACATACATACGTACGTACATACATACATACACACATACATACATACATACATACATACATACATACATACATACATTCATACATGCATACATACTTACATACATGGATACTCCAACATGTCGGAAAATGTCAAGGAAAGTGTGGAACCTGCTCTATCATCCCTCTTCACAATAACAGGATGTAGTAACTACTTACGAAACGACCTAAGGAAGGTTATTTTGACAGGTGTTTGTATCCTCCGGAATTAATTTATACAAGTACAAATCAACCCATAAGTTAAAACAACAACCTACACAGTACTTACAATGGGAAGTTAAAGAAAGCGGAGACGAGATACGAATGTTAAGATAGCTTGGGGCAGCAGAATTAAACAAAATGCCCCATCTCTCAACTAAACAATAAATGAGTATACTGTAGCGCGACAACTTGTACCACCTTCTGGCAATTCTTGCAAACTTTACTCCGACTTTGTGAAAGCGGAAGGCATATTTGACAAACGCTATAAAATAACGGCCAAATCAAGAACCATCCACTCAGCAGAAACAATCAAAATCTTTTTAAAATCGAACATTATCCTTACAAGTATGAAGGTGGGCATATGTGCCTTCATTTCCTTACGGGATGGTAGAGTTCTCTTGGAAACCAAAAGCAACGAGGAATTATATTTACTTCATACAAATATCACGAACCATTGCAGCCAAGTGTTGGAAGTAAACATCCAGAAATTAAGAAATTCCAAAATTGTAACATACAATATCCGTAAAGTTGTCACTATCGAATATGCCGGGGAGATAATTTCGATCCAGAACTCGGAACTTAACCTAAGCGAGGGAGACGTTAAGCGAAAATTTATACCAAACTGTGGAAGGAACACAAGAAATCTCGTGATTGAAAATAGGTTGGCTCATCTGTAAACAGTAGATTACCTAGTAGTCAACAGACTCTTCAAATGAAGCGGGTACAATCACAGAGCCAGCAACTGTAGAGGAGAAGAAACCTGCTCCATATGCACAGTTGGTCATAAATTCAAAGACTGTAGAGCAAACGGCTGACGACTACAAATGCACTAACTGCGTCAAGTACAAGAAGTACAGCAGCAACACAAAAGTAAGCGATAATAACTCCTCAATGGACCAGAGTTGCCCCAGCCTACAGGCCAATTTATTGAGATACAAACAAAACACCGATTACTGAATGGCATATACAGTCGCTCATCCCCACAAGAAGAGAACCGGTGACGACTTCATTCGATGCGTGCAACTTAACTTACAACATTCCAGACCCGCAACTGACAACCTCAACCATTTTATAACGAAAGCTAACATGGATATAGCCTTTATTCAGGAACCATATGTTTATCAAAACCTGGTAAGAGGGATCTCCAGAATGTGCTGGATATTTACAAGTGGGCACGGGAAGAAGAGCGCTGCCATTGTGGTAACAAACGAAACAATAGAAGTCCTCCTAATAAATCAGTTATCGGAATAAGATATAGTTGTGGTAGAAATAAATCAAGGAAACACGAAATTTTCGCAGCGAGTATATATCTTGATATTGGAAATGAAATAATAGAGGACCTTAGCAAATTAGCAAACTTATTACAATTTGCTAAAGGGAAAGTTTTAATAATGGCAATTGACAGTAACGCAGGTCAAAAAAGTGGTACGATATAATAACTAATAAAAGGGGAAGACTGTTGGAAGAGTTTGTCGTAGGTAACAGAATACATATCATTAATGAAGACAGTCAGCTCACCACCTTCGAGTCCAGCAGAAGCACTAGCAACGTGGATTTAACAATAGCCGACAATAGAATGGCGACCCTATTAGATGAGTGTCAATGTACCGAACAAGAAAGCTTTTCTGACCACAGAATAATCACCTTCAGTACAGAGAAAAGCAGAGGAGCAATCAATAAATATGCAATCCACGGAATAAAATATATAACAAATGCAGAGGGCTACAAGTGTTTTGACGAAAACTTTGCAGCGGAAATTCAACACAACTTCGCGATTAGCATAACGTGAGGTCTATACAACGCCCTGTACACAAAAACATAATCAGAAACGGACATCGAACTAATACTCGAAAAGTATCAAGCCTCTCTAACGGCAGCTAGTAAGAAATCTTTCTATGTAAGGAAACAACGGAAAAAAAATCGGACATATGTCGGTACCATGGTGGACGTCAGAGCTCATAATTATGAGGAAGAAAATAAAAGCCATGTGGCGGCGGTATCAGCGAACCAAAAGGAACGATAACTTGCGGGAAGCCAGGAAACAGCAATACCAACAAGAGAAGAAGAAATACGTTGCCTTGCTTAGGAAGTTAATGATGCTCTCATGGAAGCAATATTGTAACGATACCACAACATCGAACCCCTCGAACGCAGTTTACAAACTGGCAGCAGGCAACATTAAGAAATGCAGCACTTTCTCAACATTAAAAAAGCCCGATGGAACAACCACAATGGACCGGGCAGAAACGAAACGCTACATGATATAATCCTTTACACCAGAGGATAATGAAGAATCAGACAATGACAACCAAAAATTACTCAGGGCATTAATCATAGAATTGATAACAACAGAAGATGACATACCGTTCACAACAATAAAAATACGAAAAGCAATAAATGGAATGAACAAAACAAAAACTCCAAGGGAGGACGGAATAACGGGCGACACTCTCTATCGGGCCTTTAGCTTGATACCAGAGTCAACAACAGCTATGTACAGTGGGTGCTTAAGGACGGCCCGCTTTCCCAGGCGATGGTAGTCTGCGATAAAAATCCCAATAACCAAGCCTGGAAAAAAAAACTTGCCATGACATCTCTAAATATCGCCCACTAAGTCTAATCAACACAGCCGCCAAAGTGCTCGAAAAAGTTCTAATAAATAGAATAAAGCACTATACGTATTCACACAACTTATTGAGCCAAAATCAATACAGCTTCACACCGCAGAGAAGTACAATGAACGCGGTAATAGCCCTAAAGGATTGTGTGCAAGAGAGCCTAAAAGAAGGACTATATGTCGCGCTCATAAGTTTTGATATCAAGGGAGTTTTTGATGCAGCATGGTGGCCTGGAATTCTATTCTCATTAAAGAATCTAAAATGCTCAAGAAACCCATACAACCTAAGTGAGATTTACTTTAATGGGAGGAAAGCAGTGCTAATAGTAAACAGCCGCAAAGAACAGAGGGAAATCAATCAAGGTTGCCCTCAAGGATCAGCTTCGGGACCTGGCTTCTGGAACCTTCAGTTCAACTCGTTACTAAACCTGGATTTCACAAAGAACACTAAAGTGATCGCTTATGCAGATGATTTACTAATACTCACTAAGGAAATACCCAACAGGAAGTCGAAAACTATGCCAAACTTGAGTTAAATAAGGTCATAACATGGGCACGAGACAACAAAATGGCATTCAACGAACAAAAGTCTAAACTGATGATAATAACCCGGAGTAGACCTAAGAACAAACGGGACTACAAAATATATTTAAAAAATAAACAATTGCGTCAAGAGAATACAATAAAATTCTTGGGTACAATAATCGACAGAAGATTCAACTTTAACGCGCACATAGAATATACCACTGGGAAATGTATTAGGTTAATACACGCCCTGTCAAAGTCCGCAAAGGTTAATTGGGGATTAAGACACGATGTACTTAGAACGATGTACTCAGGGGCAATACTACCCATTTTGTCCTCGTAGAAAAAGTGAAATTACTAAGATTCCAGTTTCTTATGATGAAAAACAACTGGATCGTCTAAGGTCTCTAGAACGATATGCAGCAGAACTCCATGAAAATGACACGACAGACGACATCCCTGCCATCCATTTTTAAACGGCAACCCGGATAAGCATGATGGGTAAATTTGTAAATCAACATGGTGGAGGTACAGCGGGTGGAACTACCGATTGGTAATTTGTGTTGATTTATTAAGCTGTGGCTTTTAATACGTTGTTAGTGCGAAAGCGTATAAACATTGTACTGATTGCCAATATTACAGAGTACACGTAAACAGATATTTTAATTCTCACATCGGTGTTGTTACCTTTATTGAAGGTAATGTTGGGTATATGCAATATAGGGCAGTTGTTACTGTACTATTTTCACGACATTTGTAGCAACCGATATGTGTAATGCAGCCTATTTTGTGTCTTTGTTAGTGCCCAGTCTAACTAGGCCTGAAATTTGAACGCTGACATTCATTGATAAAACAGCAATTCGAACGCGAATGACAAAAAGTGTTACAACATGCAAAGGTTTTATTCCGTTTTGATTCCAAATTTCGAAGTGAGAAGTATGTGCTGTGATTAGCGATATGATTGTAAATCGCCTTCTGAGTTGTAACTTACTTTGTCTAAACAGTGAAGTTGATGATTCCACTACAATATTATCGAGGTGTGTTATTCTTATGTCAAACATTCACAGATATGGGTAAAGTTCCGCTATAAGTCACACTACCAAGAATAAGATGATCATAAATAGAAGAAACTGACAACACAGCTCGCCTATATTATTATTATTATTATTATTAATACTTCTGAGAAAGTCATATATGTATGGAAATTTTTAAGTAGCATTTTTTTTCAGTTCATATTGTTTAGTGATTTGACCATGTTGGATGGGCATATCACAGTGACGAAAACAGATGGAGTCTCCACCGACAGGTTCTGGTTTGTCAGAAGCATTTTGCTCCAGTGATGATAGTGTGGTGCTGATGACCAGTGAGTCCATCTCAAATGAGAGATGTGCTTGCCAGTGCACCATGGAGGTATGACATTTAAATTCATTATTTGTAAAGCTGATAAAAGCTACAAGAAATGTCAAACAGTGCTGTCTTCTGGGATGTGAC
>Ga0131853_10003793_pt1 | contig 27157 bp, 17 predicted proteins | sample TergutLab28metaG_FD_92764 | JGI IMG/M metagenome (GOLD analysis project Ga0131853, IMG submission 92764) | Labiotermes labralis P1 segment gut microbial communities from Petit-Saut dam, French Guiana - Lab288 P1 (version 2) (version 2) | ecosystem: Host-associated > Arthropoda: Insects >...
CCCGTTGCGCTGACCACGTGACAACCCTCTATCCGCAAAAGTTGGCACTAACTTCGCCGACCGGCGGCGGCCGCTCTGTCGGTATAGTTCGCGTGCGGACTAAGGCCACGGAGTTTAGTTTTTTAGTGTACAACCATATCTTAGATCGTAGTTCAGAAACATACTCTTTTACTTATTCTCTGTTAGATTACATTTTTGTCTCTGCGTGTAGGTCTATAAGCTCGACAGCACTTCTGAAAAGTTCCCTGATTAATTTTATCATAATTCTATCAGATATTTTTATAGGCCTAATCTATGCAAGCTGCGTGTGAGAGATAAATTCTCTTTTTTTTTATCAATTGATCTTGTTGAAGGTAAGCGGTTTGATGAAATGCATTTGGTATCTCGTATTTGGACATAACAAACAGTAAACTGCCACACATTTCTTTCCAGCTTTCCTTAAGGTTTTTCCTCTGAAGTCAGATGTTCCATTCCTGCCGTATAATTGTTAATTTTACGCATTTTTCTATTGTCTAGTATATTCGAATTAATTTAATAAATAAAACATTATTATTTCGGGGCATTTTCAGGCCTCGTCTTCACAATTTCTTCTAAAATATTATTACTTAATAATAAATACTTTTCTCTAATTTGAACTAAAGCCAACCTTCGAACAGTCACTTTCAAAAGGCAGTTTAGAAATTGTGTCAAATCCCCCGTGTCTCGCTACTTATTGGATTCTTGTAAATACCTTCTTTTATTAGATTGTTTAGCGTGGGGTCATACTTTGGACATTATAACAAGCAAACTTTGTGAACCTTATTTTTTGGATTATGTAGATAATCTGCTGCATCATCCACAGAAAAAAAAATTGTCTACTTGTTACTTTTACAGTGTCCTCCTATGAGAACACTGGGTAAAGTATTATTTTAAGAAAAATTTATAGAGTTTTAAACTTTTCTTTATGACTCTTACAATTAGCTCTCCTGACACAATATTCTGCACAGTTACTTGTTAGCTATAATATGCGTAATGTTTGCATTAAATGAAGGCCCAAAGCTTTAACATTTTGCACACATTCGTATCGCTTATTACAACTTCCATGTTGCAAGTTATATAGCTGCCAGTTTTCGGAAAGGGAATACTAATATTTCCGCTATTTAGAATTATAGAATCGTAGATGCGGTGTACCAAAATTAATTTTGACCTTATGTTGTTCATATCCATGCACTAATTTCACTATTTCACGTAAAAATCCGACTAAATCACTAATGCAACGTGTGATATATTACCCGACGTGATACATTACAGGCTGCTCGCTAAACAGAATTACGTCTGGTAAATCATTTCGTTTACCTTGCTGTTGAAATGTACCTGTCGTACTCCCTAAGGATGGTCCTTTGAGGCCTGAAGCATGTCGGAGAGACGAAGTGTTCATAAAGTAGTGTTAATAATAAATGTGTGCATTAGTAGGTTCTTTTTATGTGAAAAAGCGAATTTTGATGGCCTTAATACAGAATCATCTTGGAATGAACGACGTACCTTTTAGGCCACAGCGTCGCAGAGAAAATTCGTGGACCTACGTTGGCAGGTGTGGGCCGGGTAGCTCTGTCGATATAGTGTCTGACTACGGTCTGGGCGGTCCGGGATCGAATCCCTGTGGGGACGAGATTTTCCGCCCGTCCAGACAGGCCCTGACGCCCACCCAGGCTCCTATAAAATGGGTACAGGGTCTTTCCCGAGGGTAAAGTGCAGTGGGGGCGTGTCAGTGACCACTCACCCCCTTCTAGCGCCACGGTCATGGAAGAGTAGAGCTATACCTCTACCCACCCTCTGGGCCATACTGGGCCTGTAACGGTATCACTTTATCCTTTTAAGTTCGCAGGTATCATGTACATTTAATACGCTTCTATTTTTGAAGAAATATTGAAGATCATGCTCGTGTTGACTTTGTTACATACCCAGAGGGAGTTGCTGAAGGTCCAGAAATGTTGCTGGGATTAATGAAATTCACGATGTAGCATGAAAACTTAAAATTCATTGGGATAAAAAAAGGTTTGTGGATGCAAAAATAATTCTGACGAATTTCGTACAAAGTTAAAATGAGAAAAATTCAGCCTTCTGACTGGGGATTTAAGTGTCTGAATAAAAATCAACCCAACCAATACTAAACTGTGAACAAAAAGAAAACAGGAAGATTGACAATGAAAAACCTGAGTAACGATTCACTCACTGTTACCCAAACAATTATATTCGAAGAAATATAGATATTAGGGATCAAAGGCTGGTACTGGCCCCAAGGCTTGTTATCGATGCCGACATATAATAACCACAAATCTTGGGAAACACCGTCTGACAAGACATCGGTCAGCTCTGCCAGCAAATCCGACTTCCTCACGTCCTCGATCGTGATCCCTGGGCAATGCAACTTTAGTTATAGCACAGAGGAGCGGATGAAGGCCAGTCCTCGGCGCCTCAAAACCGAGACCTTCGGCTAAGGGAGCACATCCCTACAGAAAACGGGCATGTTTGGAGGCCCTGAGTTTAGCTACCACCAAACGTACTCAGCGAGGAACTGGTTATCCATCCTGAGGACACCCTACCCAACTCAGAATCTCCAGAGGAAGCACAGGACTGATTCACAAACGACAACTAAGGCGAGTAAGAGGACAATGAATACAGGTTTAATGAAAATAGGCGTTTGGAATGTGAGAGGTTTATATGGCAAAGAGAAACTGCTGCAGGAAGAATTAAAAAAAAACATATGTAGATATAACAGTGATACCAGAAACAAAAAAGAAATTAAAGGTTTCGCAAGAGTTGGACTATTATATTTTACTGTACAGTGGTGTGCCAACGAATAAAAGCAGCTGCAGATAGAGCAATACTGATTAAAACCAAATTTAAAAAGAGAATACATATTTACGTGTTTATAATTGAAATAATTATTCAAATAAGATACAAATTGCAAAGAGGATATTTAACATTACTAGCTGTCTATGCCCCCGAAGAAGGGAAAACGGAACAAACAGAATAGTTCTATGAAACTCTCCAAGATCAGATAGACAAAATAAGTAAAAACGATTACATTGTCGTTGCCAGAGATTATAACGCAAGAGTTGGAAAGATTCCTATTGACGGAATTTTGGGTACAAATGGTGAAATTACTACTAACAGTAATGGGCACAAACTAAAAGAATTAGCATCAGTAAATGAATTAAAAATAACGAACACATTTTTCAGACATAAAGATATTCATAAAATGACGTGGAGTGCCAGAGGTTACAGATCCATTATAGATTACATTCTAACAAACAAGAAACTATCACCTTTAGTAAATGACACCAACGTTTTTAGGGGATACGAAGTCACTACAGACCATTACTTATTAATTTCCAAAATTCGTTTACCTAAAAAAAATGTTATACATTTACTAAAACATCTCTACGGCAAGAAGAAATTTTTAGGGTACATTTGTTAAGAGGACCCAAGTATAAAATTACTTTATCAGAGGAGATAAGAACAAAAGAAGTTGTAAACCACTATAGAAGCATTAAAAGCCAAAAAAATCTCCAGGATCAGGCGGGATTAATAATGAGTTGTACAAACATGCACCAAAATGTTTTTTACATAAATTTTTGAATTTCCTAAATGTTTGCTGGATTTACGGAGACATTCCTGAAGAATGGAGCACAGCCATTGTTATACCAATACACAAAAAAGGAGACAGAAATAACCTAGATAACTATAGAGGTATTAGTTTATTAAATACTGGATATAAAATCTATTCAAAAATTATTGCAAAGGGATTAACAGTAATTGCAGAGGTCCTACTATTAGAACAGCAGAACGGATTTAGGAAAGGCAGATCCTGCATGGACTGCATATTTTCAGCTTCACAAATAATTGAAAAACTTATAGAATTTAACATCCCCATATATATTGCGTTCATTGATTTTAAAAAAGCCTTTGACTCTGTGGACAGAGACAAATTAAGGACTATTAAGTTAAGGAATTCCATCTCATCTAATTTCAATAATTCAGAAAACGTATATGGAAAAAAATGTAAGAGTTAATGCAGGTAATGGAATATCTGAAGATTCTAGAGCTATTACCCAAGGGGTGAGACAAGGATGCCCACTATCGCCTGTTTTATTCAATTTATATTTGGACGAAGTTAATAAGATTTGGTTACAGAAACTAAAAACTAGTAAATATTTTAAAGAGTTAATTGTCAACACATTGTTATTTGCAGATGAGTTAATTATTTCTGACACAGAAGACAACTTACAAAAGGCAGTCTATTTATTATATAACATATCTAAAGAATATAATTTGGAAATTGTTACAAAAAGACGAAAGTACTTGGTTTCTTTGGAACGGATCACCTACGAACAAAACTTATTACAGATGATGAAACACTAAAACAAGTTAACCAATTTACTTATCTAGGTTGCAGTATATCTTACCAATTTTCCAATGATGTAGAATTTAAATTAACCAAATTTTTACAATTAATAGGTATTATTAAGAGAACTAGTTTTAAGAAAGTGAGAACGGAAACTATTTTGAAAATATACAACACATTAGTTTTACCTACATTTTTACATGGGTCAGAAAATTGAACTCTAACAGCCTTACAAAGACGAAGAATTGAACCGGCAGAAATGAAGTTACTGAGATCTCTGGCAGGCTACACACTTTATGACCACACAACGTATGACTACATACGCCGCGAACTACGGATTACAGGCATACTAGACAAGATAGATGAATACAGACGGAATTGGCTTTCACACTTGTAAAGAATGCCACAATGCCGAGTCCCTTTGAAGTCACACCACTACAGACCACAAGGAAGGAGAACAATTGGAAGACAGAAGAAGCATTGGCGCGAGCAGCTGTAACTCTGGTGACGGAACGGATCAAAGGGTCCAATCCTTGATGTTTATGATGATGATGAAAATAATAGATAATCATTGACCATGTTTCGTATTCAAAATATTGATTTATCGAACAAAACAAAAATGATCGTGGTTTCAAAATCACACCCCTCATTTAACTATAAATACTGGTACTTAACAATTTGGAATTTGGGGGTGTATCTGGCTGTAGACAAATTTATGTTCAATTGCTACCTTAGCAACGTCATTTATTGAAAGCAGAAATATTTGATTGTAGACTATCGAATCTCTGTGTACAAACCGGTACCACTTCAACTTCAGTGTCTGATGTGGTAAGAACCCCAGTAGCTGTGAAATGGATGATTTACTGTCAGATTCTAAAAGGTTTTACAAACGTGCTTTTCTGTGTTAATGATCAAAATATTCTTTGTGTATTTTTGGTTACTTTTTTCCTAAACCAATTGTATCATTTAGCGCACCTAAGACACCTTGGGTAACGTCTGCCCAGCACCGTGAGAGATATATACGTAATGGAGAGTTCTTTCTCAACCAAACAAAAATCTGTCAATTTGGGAATTGATAGCTTAACTCTCTATTATTATAATTTAATTTGGGTTCATATTATCTCTACTCCCTTTCTTGATTTTCTTTGTGTGAGTGTGCAATAGGCTTGCTTATTTTCCTATTCTGCCGTCTTTCCTACGGATATTTCTTCATGATGTGTTTTCACACCACTGGCTACGTTTCATTTTCATATCTTTCAAGTATGGTGGATTAGGCCTGCTGATAAACGAGTAATGAAAGCAAGTTCACATAGTCTCTCAAAGAATGTATGATAAAAATAATCAAGAATTTTTCAGTAAATACATAATATTTATACAAAGATAAATGGATGGAAATGTGTTTTCTAAATGTATTTAATATACGAAATATGCTGCAATCGTCAGGTTTTCAACAGCATCTTTATTTCCACAAATTCATTACAAAGTGTATAAACCTTCAGAATCACCACTTAAAACCTCTGTGAGTTGTATGTGAACCTAATCTCCTGCAGCATATCTAATCTTCGTTTTATCTACGTTAGGAAGGCACCTTGAGCAGGTCCTGCACGAGTCATGTGGATATCCCGGGCAAGCTAATAATTTGACTCCACATCCAACAGATAAGTTTTTAACTTAATACGGTCTAACATCTCAGGCTCTTGAAAACTAGCATTAAACGTCTCTATTAGTCAGCTGGGGCTCTGAAAATGGCTGTTTAAATATGCTGACTCAAGATTTCGTTGCAAAATGCAATTAATTATTCTCTTGTCAACCAGGCCTGGGTCAATGACAAGGGTTTATTTGCCGTCCGTGATCCTCCTCCAGTCACATGGGCGCGGACCGCGCTGAGAACGTCGTCAGGCTTCTTAGCTGGAGAACTTCAATTTATTTCTGGTGGTGGAGAAACTTTTAAACACAGTATTACACTCCTTAAATTTTTGGGCTTGTCTATCTATTTCCTCCCTCAGACCAAATGGGATTATATAAGGGGCTTTCATTGTAGGCGCTCCATCACCCATTCGTATCTTGTGTAATAAAACACCAGTGCTCTTAAAATCATTGTGTCCATCGTGACATAGTTCTGTCTATTTTATGTTCATGATTCCGGGAATTGCTGATAAAATTTTTAATAATTGTCCAACGAGATGCGGCACTAAGCAGTCTATCTAGTGTTCTGCAAGTTCACTCTACATGTTTCGGGTACCGGAGGCTGTAGTTACAGTTTTGTGTACTCCTGTTGATGGGTGTGGTTAGCACCCGAAACATGTAGAGTGAACTTGCAGAATAATGAATTGACTGCTTAGTTTTGCATCTCGTTGGACAATTATTAAAAAAATAATTGTGTCTAGTTCATTAGCGCAGGTTCTATAAACCTTCTGTCTGCTGTAGACAAGTGAGCTAATTTTCTAGCAATATACTTCTTAAACTCAAGGGGTACATTCTGTCCCGGTCCCGAGAATTACACCTGCTTCGAATCTCTAACAGAACTATCATCTTGGTCTACTGGATTTACTCGACGCTGATATTTCTTGATCTAAACTCAGTACGGTTCCCTTGGGATCTGTAAATTATTCATCTCTTAAGTTCACCACCCTAAGTACTGCAATCCTCCAAGATGACTTAGCGCCTGCCTGTTTCAAAGCTGAGGGATAGTTTGGGAATCGTATGTCGAACCTGGCGAGGGCGCCCCGAAACCAATACGTCTAGGTCAAACTAATGCTTTGAAATTTCGTTTCTCGCAGCTGACTGAATTATACGCCAGTACACGAGCTCCATATATGTCCTGAATCTGTATAAGAACTGGCTAAATTTATAACAAGAGAAGACGTACTTTCCAAATTTTCACCATCTGCTTCCCACAAACTATGTTCTTAGCTCCAGGCTGCACAATCTCAGCGTATTAACATAGGACAAACATAGCATCTGACTCATTCAACAACATTTCCTGTTTTCACTCCTACCGTGAGGTAGGAGTGAAAACCCAACAACACACTTTTTAGCCTGGTTCGAATTTTCTTTTATCACATAACCCTCCTTCGAGATATAATTGAAACAAATACACGGGAAATCAGTCCATGCTTTCCCTCTGTTTCACATTCACTTTCACGTAACTTGAAATGAAGGGCTGCATTGGAACTGTAATATAAACTTCGGTATGACGTCATAGTACATTCTTCCGAATCCAATACACCCAGTCAGGGTATCATAAAATTAATCCCAAGCATCCCTGCTGCTCTAGTGGTGCGCTTGCTTACTAATAAAGTGTGCCTGAATATGACCATACAAATTTTAAAGGTCACAGTCCGCCTCCTTTTTACCACGAAATTAACGATACTCAAAATTGTTTAATAGATGTGCACGTCCAGGCTACGTAGGACACTACCCTATGCAGAAGACAACAGCTTGACCCTGAAACAATCACAAGGATTCGCTGGACACCTTCAAACTCTAGTATCAAATATGGGGTGTCACGATTAAGCAAAATGGGTACTGGCACAAATTCAGAGACAGTGTTCTTCGAAAATTGCAGATGGAAGCCGCCCTTCCCATCTAACATCATTTCTCTCTGTCACTAACCGACTTGCACAACATCCTTGTTTACACTGCTTGCGATCTAAACTGAACCCCTCTTTACTCACAGCCTGAACGAGGTTACCACGACCTGGACTATCGTTACCCTATTGAAGAAGAAATCTAGAATCCTCTTGCCCTGCTTCATGGTCTCAAGATCTGTGACGGCAAATTTGAAGGGCTTTTGAAAGCCCTGGAGAATGCGGAATTGTCCCTGTTGTCTGCGTTTTCCGACAAATCCAGCAACAAGAGTAGACAATAACATCCTCTCGGCCTCATCGTAATGAAACTTCTGTGACTGGGGGACATTATTAAACTTCGGAACCGTCTTCAGCGCTATTGTGCGCTGCCCATCCGCGAAACTGCTGCAAATCGCAGCAGTTTCGCTGCCGGACCGTCTCAAGATGTACGTATTGAAATTGAATGGGCATAACATCTGCAAAGCAATGCAAAAATTTTGCCTTGACATCTTTCTCACGTAACCTCTGCACCTTGCAGCTCCACACAACTGCCGTAAAAGTCTTTAGCCAAATCTGTCAGTTTGAAAACTGTAATTCTAATATCATCTGAGACACTCCAATTACCTGTTAACAGCAGTTGACTCAAAAGTGTCAAACTCATGAACACTCATTGCCTTGTAAATGCCCGACAATTTCCACACCAAGGAGTCCATGGGGAAAATCTTTATTGTTTTTGTATCCTTGGAGCTGATTTGTGTACTTAAATTCCCTAGCTCACATTCCAAAACCCCAATCGGTTTTTTTAATTTTTAATTTCTTAATTTTTCAATTTGTATCTTTTTTATCGTTATACCGTGCATTTTGATATCCATAAAGTTCATACACCAACAAATGCACTCTTTATTAAACTTGACAAAGTTTTAAAATTAGCGTTGTTTCGGTCTACGACCATCATCAGGGAGGCTTCATTAGAGGCTAGCTAAAGTTATATTTAGGTTAAGATTCGGTAAAAAAAAATAACTACGTGGATATACGTTACACGGTGGTGTGGCAGCATGTTATAGGTATGATGTGTGTACTGTTCGCTGTGTTGAGTACGGCTAACATAACTTTAGCCGGGCTGTAGTGACGGCTCCCTGATGATGGTCGTAGGCCGAAACATGTAGGAGGAAGTCAACATGATTTTTAATGTAAATTTTAAAACTTTGTCAAGTTTAATAAAAAGTGCATTTGTTGGTGTATGAACTTTATAGGCCTCATTCGGTTGTTTTAGCAAGAATTTAGCCACCTTTCTTCCATCTTCCACTACCTGTCATTAACTGCTGGACTTGCCCTCTCTCCCTACCAACGGAACCACAAATCTGAAGCCTGTGTGGGTAGCATACGAGCATTCTAACTTCATGAAGGTGGCACTAACCAGACTTGACGTCTGAACCTTTACACAATGTGTCCCAATCTTCAGCCTCCTAGTCATTGATAACACTGACCAATGTGATTACCAGATAACACGTCTTCCGACTGTGCTAACCATTTTGTAGTGCATCATAGGTCCTGGGATGTTAGTTTCGTGCATAAAACATTAGACACAGTTTTGCGGGCCGTTGGCGAAAAGGAAAGAGTGGTTGTAGTTGGGTCAGGTTCGGCCGAATTCATGGCTGGTGAGAGAGAGAGAGAGAGTGTGAGAGAGAGTGGGGAGAGGACGCCGTACCTTTTGGCGATCACGAGTGACGTAACAAAACAAGATAAAGCTTATGTAACTAACCGAAACGTTTAATCAAATATCAAGTGTACATGTGAAAAGTTGTGCACGTTAATCCAGACGGTCTGAGTGTTGTGACCACCCACACTGGGATCCTCTCCCTTCCAATTTTTAAAAAATGTTAACCAATTTCAACTTATCACACTAAACATGAGATGTTTGTGGGTAGAACATGGACACAACACACCGCCTGCCTTCAAGCACGGCTTCAATAATCACCATTGTTTTTCACTATTTCCAGCGATATAAACACACACAAAAGTAGACTTCAGGAGTGTCTCCTGCAAACAGGCAGCCTCCGGCTAAACGCCCTGCCGCCAGAAGCACTTAGCAGTTAATTCAAATATGGTGTTTTGATTGGCTGTGGGCAATCGGACGAATCGGACCATGTTTTAAACAAAGACCTCATTCTGTTAAACAAGCTCTGGGTGTCTTTGAAAGCGAACAAAGAAAAGAAAACCTTCAGCTATATCCCCATGTTTATCGTTACAAAGGTTATTAACGATACACCCATGCTTATCATTACAGAGGCTATCAGCGATATACCCATGCTTATCATTACAGAGGCTATTGCTAATCGGACCGCTGGATTTAGACAGACAATTCGAGACGTTCCACGCAACGTCAGGTCTCTGGTTGGTTGGTTGGTTGGTTGGTTGGTTTGTATGTTAGTCGAAAACATATCACCACCGTCGCCGACACCTGAACTCCTTTAATCAATATCAGAAGCTGTAATTACAGCTGTACAAGCTCCTGATGATGGGTGTCAACACCCGAAACGTGTAGAGCTGCCTACACAAATGTAATAAACTGAATATGTCGCATCTTGTTGGACAGTTATTAATCGATTCACGATGCACGGACCCATGTATATAAAATTCGTTGTAACCTGTATTTCTTTTCTGGAAACCGATTTCGTACCAAAAAATTACGAGTTACCACAAAAATTTTTGGAAAGGAATGCCTTGCTTTTATGCTTTTACAAATATTGAGTAATGTGAACATATCGTACCGCACATAAAATACGTGTGAAATTTCTTAAACACATAAAATAATCTTTAATCACGTCGGGGGGGGGGGAGATACCGGTTAGAGGGTCGCTGGGTCATCTGAATCTCAGACTTTAGCCTAATCTTATTACAATGACGAACAATAGCTCGGGCTATTGTTCGTCAGCCACTGAACGCAAGGGGCTGCACTTGATCCCTGGCCAATAAATGTGGGGTTTGTGGTGGACGAATTGTCAGTGAGGTTTTTCCCCAAGAATTTTGATTTTCCCCTGTAGGTATCATTCCAAAAATTCCCCAACGCATTTATCTGTTACCGACGCCGTGTGATCTTAGGAACCGATGACGTCATTAAGTGACGCACAGGCGTCAGTAAAAGCACGCGTTACTACAGCTACGAACTCGTATTATGCAGTTCCTACTTGTGGATTTTCTGTTAGTAGGTATTTATAGCTATCCATTGTATTTTCAAAGTTTCTCTTAGTGTAAAAAGACCAAACATTTGCCTCAATTTATAAAGCTTCAGACTTGTTTTTACTCATGTGACCGGTTCGAGTTATCAGCTGGAAACTGACGGGTTACGAGGCTTCCTTCAGCCCCGAGGCAACTTCCGGACGGCACCTTGAAATAAGCTCCGACCGCCTTCCTCCCCCGCCCCAGCCCATCAAGTTCACCGAACACCATCATTCTCTTACTTCTGTCGAAGCTAATAATTTCATTTGATCTACCGTCCGCCCGCCCGTTACTTCTACACAACGCTCGGTCCGTGTGTTTCTCAGTTGCATATCCTGATTAAAACCTACCTGACCAAAATGCCTTTTACCTTGCGACTTCAAATTAAATTTGTACTGCCAATTGCGTGTAACGTGTAACTTTTCTTTCCTACAGCGGGCCTCACATAAAACACACACATATTGTGACTTTCACTCCGTACCCTTACCAAACTATACGGTAGCCACAGTATTGAAAACAATGTGCTGGTATTAATACAGAGTTTTGATGTAAAATTCGAATCCTTATTTACATCCTGTTCTAATTAAGCAAGTCAATTTGAATTTCACAATTTCCCTTACAATTTTAGCTACCACTGATATTGTCGAAGAAATATAACATATTCCTGGAGAAAAACAGGCAGTTGTTATTGGTGATTTAGCAATTTATTTGATGATTCAGGCCTTCTGGGATGTAATGGTGCGGCACTAGATTAGTACTTCTCGAAGTTTCGACGGACCCCAATGCCTTCATCTTCAAGGGTTGAACAAACCGTCACACCCCAGGCGACATAAAATGTTAATACAACCGCTGTGGTAACCTCAGATCTTAATTTATTAATTGCCTTTTCCCTTAGCTAAGTGGATGTATGCTTGTGTTAAACGATTAAGTATATTACTCTTTTAACCTTTTAAAGCCTATTTGTTACGTGATGCACCAACAGTTTAACATTCAACAACTGTAGGCTCTGCCCACACCGTATTTCTGTTTTATATTTATCTGAGAAAAAACAGCGACTTGTGCCACTTACAGCATATACTGATTGGTTTTTATAACCGAGATGAAAAGTGTTTACAGCGCGGTACGGACTGGGTATTTAAATAAAGCGGTCTGTGCTTCGTCTGTAAAGGGTTAATGAAGTCACTTTGTTCAAAAAGTTAAACAAATCCCCTCACAACACCAAGAGGGACAATTTGCTTTTCACTTTAGATATAAGGGCGTAAGATTAAGCTGGAAGGGACACACCGACAAGGATATGCAGGTCCTTGGGAGGATTACGAACTAGGGTCAGGATAAAAATAATGGAAAGATTATGTGTGACGTATTGCACGTACGTGGGGAATACAATTTATTTCGCAGACTGCAGGCCGGTTGATAGTGACATCTATACGTGGAGATTTAAAATTATTTTGTACACCACAGACTAGTAGGTAGTGACATCTGTAAGTAGCAATTATAAATTATTTTGTAAATCACCGACCAGGAGGTAGTGACATCTGTACGTGGAGATTACAAACTGCCCACAGGCGCTTCATTTAATCAGATCAGGCCTTTGCTAAGAGTCGTCGCAATGTATCTGAATTTGAAATGGCGCAAGAAGTCTTGGGAATACATTTGTTCTGACAGAGTTACGTAGATACATGTCGATTTTATGGGCGTCTATTGATACTGAACGTGGGGGTGTGTGCTTCTTAAAGGGTAAATCTGCGTTAAAAGGGAAACTTAATTTTATGCTTTAAATTATATTTAGATTTCAGTTCCGAAAATTAAAATAATAGCAGCAAAAAAAAAAACCTGTCAGCCCATTTTATGTCAACTTATACTCCAGATGGAGCTCCCTGTTACTAAAGTACACTGCTTCATAACCCGAAAACACGATTTAAATATTATTATCGTTAACGGATCTCGTTTTGTTTCAGACTGGCTGATTATGTCTTCTGTTTTACTGAGAATTCCTTATTTCATGTCGTTAAATAATCAAATCCGTAATACAGTCAAAATGGGAGTGCACAGCTCTCAGCAGTAGGCCTGTATGCCCGTGCCTCTGACGTATCTGCCTTCCACACATTCATAAATTATGATAAATATAATATTTAACGTGATCAGGCGTAACTCAGTCTGTAGTAACTGGCCTACAAGAGTGGGCGACCGGATATTCGGGGTTTGGTGCTCGGATTGGGCAACGAGCTATGACTTCACAACACCCAGACCAATACTGACTGGGGCTCAGCCTGCCTCCTGTGCTATGGGTACTGTAGGGCCATTCCCCGAAAAAATGATAAAACGGCCGGGGCCTGAAGCTCACCACTCCACTCCATCAAGAACCCAATCATAAATGCGCGGAACTGTACCTCCACTTTTCCGTCTTCACGGCCTAGAACAAGTGCAGCTGTACAAACTTGAATGCAAGGGTTGGCTGTCCCTAAATCCATACGCATTATACCACACAGACAGAAATTACACTTTTATGGGGGAAAACTTTGTGAATTATTGTGAAAAACACAGATGTTTGTTTTTGACGTTTTGTTGCCCGTGCATCGCAGTATATTTTTCTCGGTATTTAACCAACTTGATGCACAAAATTTGTTTCACAATAAACAAATTTTGTGCATCAAGTTGGTTAAACACCGAGATAAATATACTGAGATGTACGGTCAATCATCACACCTACAGGTGTGATGATACCAGAGGCTGTGTAATGCAATTTTGACCTCCTGGTGATGAGCATATGTGCTCGAAACATGTAGAGGTATGAAATAAAACTTATTGTGAAACAAAATTTTGTGCATCAAGTTGGTTAAATACCGAGATAAACAGATGTTTCTGTTCTCGCATTTAGAGGATACCCGTGTCCATAATATGTCTATAACGAAATTAACAATGTAATTAAGCAAATTGTTCTGCAGTAACAACTCAGTTAATAGCTGCGTCTCACCCAGTCAGCTTCCATTACGCAGCTCAATTATAACGTTTGGAACCGAGATATTAGTGAATGAACCAATTAAAATGCATACTCGGTTTAACATCAAGTGGCTGTGCGACCCGATGGAATCACCAGGATTACATTTGTCGTGTTCTCGTTCAGCCATTTATTGCATTTCCCGCTAACTTTTTAATGTAAACTCACGATAGCTCATTCGATACAGAGAGAGGATACAGGCTAAAAAATCGGATTGTCACAGCAGGCTTAAGGTCTTCTAGGGCGTGACGCCGTGTAAACTGGCATATAAACACAGTATCGATGTTTCGGAGACACCTGTTACCTCCTTCTTCAGAAGAGAAGTGCGGTGCCGGCCAGTTTGGTTCGCAGAAATATTTTGTAACTGCTGCTTCCATCGTCAGGGTATGTCGTTCTGTAGATAAATACCAAAGTTTCGAGAGAACCGTTAGTAATATATATATATGTATATTTCCGTCAAAAGCAAGCAATTTACTAAATCCAACACTGCATGCTACACGTTTCGCTCGTCCTCGACCGTCCTCAGACATTAAAATACATAGTTGTCCACTTTGTTTTTAAATTTTATGCTTTAATGCATGAAGTCGGTCGAGGAGGGACGGAACATTTAGCAGGCAAAGTTTCACTTAATAAATTTGTTGTATTCGACGACAGTATATAAATCACTACTAATTGGTTGCAGTACAACGTGATGACTGACATAAAAATTAAACACATATGGTAACAAACAGCCACAAGTCATTCCAGGGTTCTACTTGGGTCAAAATTCTGTAGTTACACTGAGACGCCGGTTGAACGGTTTGTGGCGCAAATGAAGGCCAGTTCATCGCCAACATTGTGCATGAGGCATTTATGTACAGAAGTAATTTATCCTTACCAGATTTGTAACTTAAGGTGCAGTGACAGAATTCGGTTGCGTGATTTGAAGAACCGTCTGGAACATCTAGAAAAATTAAATACTGTATTATTCTTCCTGGATGACAGACTCAGTTAACATGAAAAGTTTTAACATTATCGTTTTATGAAGTTGATCCTGTTTGGCCAAAGAACGATGCGATTCCAATATGGTACATTCAGAGTTACTAGATTTATCAACACAAACACCAACCTTGTTTGGTCACATAAAATTTATTTCAGTGCCCTTTATCATGTCACATCACAGAGTTTCAAAATTTTTAAAACATTTTTTAATGTTACTGTCTCTTGTTTACTTTGATAAACTAGCAGTCTCTCAGAGCACTGGAAAAGTCTTGATATAAAACCACGACCAAGCCTTTTGTTAGGTGCATTTCAAAACCACGTGTTATTTCCAAATCCGCCCGTTCGTCTGAACCTACAGCCCCCAAACAATCTGACCAGTGCTAAGCACTTATACAAATTATGTGGAAGTCCTTTCGAAATCGATCAGAGATTTTAGAATACTTATGACTCAGAACTACTTAGGATTTGATTCAACAGGACGTACATGCATATCGATAAAACGCATAAGCTTATTTTAATAACGAAATGCGGTTGCACGCTGTTATATTAATTTGCAATGAATCGACTGTCTGATTTAACACAGTTACGCCCTGAACCGTCAAACTGAATTAATTGCTTTTAAGATGTTTATTTTGTCTTTTTCAGTTTGCGGACTGTAATTACAGCAAGACATTTCGGCTACCATCTCGAGCCTTTAGTTTAGATGCCATTGATAGTTTAACCTTTGAAAGCGTAGCGTTTACTTTATGTACCACCAACTTTGATACTCAAACATTTTTACATGATACTCACAATGCACTTATGTGTCCTTAATGGACCTCAGAACAAACAGCGAATTTTACCTCATACAACGTCAACAGAATGGTTTTGTATAACCCAGGTGGAGTGTGTTTACTGTGCGGTAGGCACTGAGTCCTTATATAAAAGCAGACACTTTTGGTCTTTAAAGGCTTAATATCGGCTGTCAAAACTTAATGAGTGGCTCAACTAAAGGAACTTGCAGTTCCTATTAAGAACCTAATATCAAAATTGAATCTTTAAGTGGGCCGTCCCCGTTGTGCTAGATATAAATATCAAATAAAGATAAATAAGTCAGACACAACTAGAGTATATATTACTTATATACAAGGTTAGTATTTTGAATTTGCTACATGTTTCGGCTCTCTTCACTAGGCTATCATTAGGTCGTAAGTCATTATCGAGGAAAAAATATAATACATGGAAAGATACAGTACGTAAACATTCAAATTATTATGATTCAGCGAGATCTCGTTTTGTCCATAAACGCTTCTAATAACATTTTTTTGTCGACATTGAACAATGTGAAAATTATAAAATTTGTTATAAAAACTTGACTAATGTATTTTAGGTTAAACCAATCATTCGCCATCAGCGAACCACACTACAATAATAAGGTGCTATAATTTAACCTAAAATACATTAGTCAAGTTTTTATAACAATGCTATAAGTTTCACATTGTTCAGTGTTGACAAAAAGAAAAAATAATTTTATTAGAAGCGTTTATAGAAAAAACGAGATCTCGTTGAATCATAACAGTTTTAATGTTTACATATCGTATCATTCCATATACTCTATAGTTTACTCGATAATGACTTACGACCTGATGATGGCCTAGTGAATAGAGACGAAACATGTAGTCAATTCAAAATACTACACCTTGTAAATAAATAATATATACTCTAGTTGTGTCTGACTTGTTTATCTTTATTTAACATCAAAATTGAAATTCATCATTAAAACAGCTGCCCACAGTGCCCGTACAAAACACACCCAGAGACACAGTGCAGACTGTTTCAACTTTCAGAGCCACAGAACTACCGCCCAACATTAATTTACATATTAGGCATTTCTGAGTCGTGTGATGGACTCTGACGAAAAGCCACTCACGGCACACAGCGTTAAGTCGCACTAACCTTAAGTTTACTTCTGTTCAGTTAGTGTTAGGACTGACGTCAAGAATCACTGTGGGTAAAAGGTTTTGAAGAATGCTCTAGGTACTCATAAGGCACAGGTATTAAGGTGTAAATGTTTAAATAAATTGGGTACATCTACAGAAAGCACAGATATACAATCAATATACTTTTACACACATAAAATCCTTCGCCAAATTAATTCTATGACTCTAAAAAAAAAGTGATGTCAGCACGAAATAAAACACACTGCTGCCCAAAGGTAATAGGGGAAATGAAGACCGAAAGACGTGGGCGTTTTAATAATATCCTGACACGTTGTTGAAACAGTCAAAGCACGCAAAAATCTAATTAAATTGTTTTGTGAATTAATTCTTATGTATAGAAACGAGGTCTGAAATTAAAACTTGTATCTAGATCTTTTAGAGTCTGGATTATATCAAATTTCACATTTAAAACCGATGTTCGGAAGATTTATATGGAGAAATAACCTACATAAGGACATAAGGAAATAACAAGTGTGTAAGAATCCCCAAAAAACGAAAGTGTGCACAAAAGACAAAAAAAAAAAACGAGCACTGCAACAAACAAGACCAAAAAAATTGAACATTTTTCACAGTTAGATTAAAAATCTATTTGATGTAGAGCGCACATCGTTCTTTGTTCCACCCGCTCGCCACGGTGAGGCACAGGATGTGAGCGGGACCTGAAAAGAAACAAAACAAACAACCCCCCCCCCCACAAAATAAAATTAGAACATTTTCCATAAGAAGAGAAACAGACACAGATTGCAAGTAATTAACAAAATTTACAACACAACTTACCATCGCGTGTTTGCTGCTTCTTCTGCTACAGGAGTCAGAAATAAACGTTCGCCCTGCTTTACTGTCCTGATCATGGACGGCATATAACCGTGTATACCGAGCCATACTGAGCTGGACAGCTACAACAAACAGCAAATACTACTCAGTTATAAGCCACCTGATGCAGGCAGGAAAACAGGTAGTAAGACGTCAAAATTGCAGTTGTCAATTCGGAAATGAGAAATCGTTGAAAAGTAAAAAATCGACGGCTACTTGTGTCGGAAAATCAGGAAGTCGACGGTTTCTTCTGTTCGAAAATAGTCGAAAAATAGAACGTCGACGGCTTCTTTTCGTCGAAAAATTAAAATTCGACGGATTCTATCCGAAAAATAAAAATTGGACGGTCTCTATCCGACAAATAAAAAGTTGACCTTTTTCCGAATAATATAAATTCGACGCCTTCTACTCTCGTTAAAGCAAAGAGTCGACGACTGTTTCTCTGCGAAAAATTAAAATTTAACACTTCTTCTGTAAAAACTCGAAACAAAGTGTGTCATGTTTGAGCGGCTCTCCGGTCAGTTCGGCAGTTAAGCGATTACAAAAGCGCTGTCTGGTCAACCACGTTCCAACAGTTCGATTTAATTCCCACAGAACCATTTCGCAAATCTGTTAAGAAACCTGCCTACTGTAACGCAGCCTGGCGGCTTGTCACTGAAACGTGTATCGCTAATCAAGTTTTTCGCTCCACTTGTCATTACATCAGTTAAATAGCCTATATTTCACAACTCAACCCTCACATAAATTCCACAACTGTTACAGACACCTGAAATACAAATGCTATCGATGTATTGTTGTTCCTCCATTTATAACAATGTACAAGACTTACCTTTCATTGTTGCCATCTGATGTCCGTGATTCAGCTGCTGTTGTGAACGGACCCACCTTTAGTTGTCAGTCGATGTCTGGTCTTTCGCTGCTCCCAATCCATTTTCCCTGGTTTGTAGACTGGAGCAGTTGTGTTCACAGGAACGTTGCATCCGAAGACGAAATGACACAGCACTGTGTTGCAGACACTCAGAACTGGCGTGTATCACATCACATCACATCACATCACATCACATCACATCAGCACACAGAACTCGCGTGTATCACATCACATCACTTCACATCACATCACACAAAGTCAGAACACATCAAACCACGTCACGTTACATCAACATCACATCACAACAGCTTGTAGGCTTTGTTGCAAAATGTGTACACGAGGTCACAAAACTTCACTTTGTATTCACTCTCGAGAGAAAACGAAACATTTTTACAGACAAGTTAAATGACACTCGCGAACCACGTGGTGCTAACATGCCTGCCCGCCTCTGTTATAATTTTCCTAACGATTTTGACGCATTTAAAACGTGATTTATATGTGTTTAGATAGTTATCTTTATCCTAAGTGCGGTGAAATGTGAGTTGCACTTTCAAATCAATATATCTTTATAGTTCAAAAGATATAGTTCAATATTATCTGGATCTCAGAGGTTGGTCAGGTGCTATTGAATTAGAGGGCCTGTTAAATGCGCAAGATTGAGTGTCGTGTAAAGTGTGTGTGCGACGCCCTTAAAATTGTGCGAATTTCGGACCCGGGTATGAACAAACCTACATTTGCCCCGTACATATTTAAAATATAATGTTAAAAAATATATTTTACCTCTTACAAGGGCATGAAGACCCTCGGTAGGTTGCTCTAAAATTTGATATATAAAATTATTTATTTTATTACAAGGGCATGAAGCCACCGGCGTCGTTGACCTAAAATATAATTAAAAATATATTCGTTCTACTCTCAGGCCATGAAGCCCCCTGCGTCTTTGTTCCAAAACATAATTCATGAAAAGAATTTTTCCTATTCTCAAAGCATGAAGCCAACTGCGTCTTTGTTCCAATACATGATTTATAAAATGTATTTATCGTATTCTCAGGGCATAAAGCCCCTTGCGCCATTATTCCAAAATATAATTTATAAAATGTATTTCTTCTATTCTCAGGGCGTGAAGCCCCCTGCGTCTTTGTTCCAAAACATAATTTATAAAATGTAATTATGGTATTCTCAGGGCATGAAGCCCCCTGCGACTTTGTTCCAAAATATAATTTTAAAATGTATTTATTCTATTCTCAGGACATTAAGTCCCCTGCGTCTTTGTTACAAAACTAAATACATAAAATGTATTTATCCTATTCTCAGGGCATGAAGCCCCCTGCGACTGTTCCAAAACATAATTAATTAAATGTATTTATCGTATATTCAGGGCATGATGCCCCTGCGTCTTTGTTCCAAAACATAATTTATAAGATGTATTTATCTTATTCTCAGGGCATGAAGCCACAGCGTCTTTGTTCCAAAACATAATTTATAAAATGTATTTATCCTATTCTCAGGGCATGAAGCCCCATGCGCCTGTGTTCCAAAACATAATTTATAAAATGTATTTATCCTATTATCAGGGCATGAAGCCCCCTGCGTCTTTTTTCCAAAATATAATTTATAAAATGTATTTATCGTATTCTCAGAGCATGAAGCTCCTGCTTCTTCGTTCCAAAGCGTAATTTATAAATTTTTTAATCGTATATTCAGGGCATGAAGCCCCCTGCGTCTTTGTTTCAAAACATAATTTATAAAATGTATTTATCATATTCTCAGGGCATGAAGCCCCTGCGTCTTTGTTCCAAAACTATTTATAAAATGTATTTATAGTATTCTCATGGAATGAACGCCCCTGCGTCTATGTTCCAAAATATAATTTATAAAATGTATTCATCCTATTCCCAGGGCATGAAGACCCTCGGTCTTTGTTCTAAAACGCAATTGATAAAATTTATTTATCCTATTTCAGGGCATGAAGCCTCCTGCGTCTTTGTTCCAAAACATAATTTATAAAATGTATTTGTCGTTTTCTCGGGGCATGAAGCTCCTGCGTCTTTGTTCCAAAACATGATTTATAAAATGTGTTTGTTGTTTTCTCGGGGCATGAAGCTCCTGCGTCTTTGTTCCAAAACATAATTTATAACATTTATTTATCCTATACTCAGGGCATGTTCCAAAACATAATTTAAAAAATATGTTTATTCTATTCTCAGTGCATGAAGCCCACTGCTTGTTTGTTCCAGAACATAATCTATAAAATGTATTTATCTTATTCTCATGGAATGAAGCCCCCTGCGTCTTTGTTCCAAAATATAATTTATAAAATGTATTTATCCTATTCTCAGGGCATGAAGCCCACTGTGTCTGTACCAAAACAATTCATAAAGAGTATTTATTGTATTCTCAGGGCATGAAGCCCCTGCGTCTTTGTTCCAAAGCATAATTTATAAAATTTATTTATCCTATTCTCAGGGCATGTTCCAAAACATAATTAAAAAAATATAATTACCCTATTCTCAGAGCATGACGCCCACTGCGTCTTTGTTCCAAAACATAATTTATTAAATGTATTTATCCTATTCTCAGAGCATGAAGCCCCCTACGTCGTTGATCTAAAATATAATTTATAAAATATATTTATCCTATTCTCAGGGCATGAAGCCCCCTGCGTCTTTGTTCCAAAACACATAATTTATAATATGTATTTTCGTATTCTCAGGGCATTAAGCCCCTTGCGTCTTTGTTCCAAAACATTATTTATAGAATATATTTATTGTATTCTCAGGGCATGAAGCCCCTGCGTCTTTGTTCCAAAACATAATTTATAAGATGTATTTATCTTATTCTCATGGAATGAAGCACCCTGCGTCTTTGTTCCAAAATATAATTAATAAAATATATTTATCCTATTCTCAGGGCATGAAGCCCACTGTGTCTGTACCAAAACAATTCATAAAATGTATTTATTGTATTCTCGGGGCATGAAGCCCCTGCGTCTTTTTTCCAAAGCATAATTTATAAAATTATTTATCCTATTCTCAGGGCATGTTCCAAAACATAATTTAAAAAATATATTTATCCTATTCTCAGGGCATGAAGCCCCTGCGTCTTTGTTCCAAAACAATTTATAAAATGTATTTAACGTATTCTCAGGGCATGAGGTCCCCCTGCGCCTTTGTTCCAAATATGATTAATAAAATGTATTTACCTTGTTCTCAGGGCATGACGCCCGCTGCGCCTTTGTTCCAAAACATAATTTATTAAATGTATTCATCCTATTCTCAGAGCATGAAGCCCTCTACGTCGTCGATCTATAATATAATTTATAAAATATATTTATCCTCTTCTCAGGGCATGAAGCCCCCTGTGACTTTGTTCCAAAAACATAATTTATAATATGTATTTTCGTATTCCCAGGGCATGAAGCCCCTTGCGTCTTTGTTCCAAAACATAATTTATAAAATATTTTTATTGTATTCTCAGGGAATGAAGCCCCAGCGTCTTTGTTCCAGAACATAATTTATAATATGTATTTATCTTATTCTCATTGAATGAAGCCCCCTGCGTCTTTGTTCCAAAATATAATTTATAAACTTTATTTATCCTATTCTCAGGGCATGAAGCCCACTGTGTCTGTACCAAAACAATTCATAAAATATATTTATTGTATTCTCAGGGCATGAAGCCCCTACATCTTTGTTCCAAAGCATAATTTATAAAATTTATTTATCCTATTCTCAGGGCATGTTCCAAAACATAATTAAAAAAATATATTTATCCTATTCTCAGGGCATGAAGCCCACTGCGTCTTTGTTCCAAAACATAATTTATAAAATGTTTTTATCATATTCTCAGGGTGTGAAGTCACCTGCGTCTTTGTTCCAAAATCTAATTTATAAAATATATTTATCCTATTCCCAGGGCGTGAAGCCCACTGCGTCTTTGTTCCAATTCATAATTTATAAAATGTATTTATTCTATTCTCAGGGCATGAAGCCCCCTGCGATATTGTTCCAAAACATAATTTATATAATGTATTTATCGTATTCACAGGGCATGAAACCCCTTGCTTCTTCGTTCCAAAGCATAATTTATAAATTATTTTATCGTTAGTTCAGGGCATGAAGCCACCTTCTTCTTTGTTCCAAAACACAATTTATAAAATGTAACTATCCTATTCTCAGGGCATGAAGCCCGCTGCGTCTTTGTTCCAAAACATAATTTATTAAATGTATGTATGGTATTCTCAGGGCATGAAGCCCCCTGCGTCTTTGTTCGGAAACATAATTTATAAAATATATTTACACTATTCTCAGGGCATGAAGCCCCCTGCGTGTTTGTTCGAAAACGTAATATATAAAATGTATTCATCCTATTCTCAGGGCATGAACCCCCCTACGTCTTTGTTCCAAAATGATTTATATAATGCATTTATCGTATTCTCAGGGCATGAGGCCCCCAGCGTCTTTGTTCCAGACTTAATCTATAAAATGTGTTTATCCTGTTCTCAGGGCATTAAGTTTCCTGCGTCTTTGTTCCAAAACATAATTTATTAAATGTATTTATCGTATTCTCATGGCAAGAAGCCCCCTGCCTCTTTGTTCCAAACATAATTTATGAAAAGTTTTTATCCTATTCTCAGGGCATGAAGCCCCCTGCGTCTTTGTTCCAAAACAATTTATAAAATGCATTTATCGTATTCTAATTGCATGAGGCCCCCTGCGTCTTTGTTCCAGACATAATCTATAAAATGTGTTTATCCTGTTCTCAGGGCATTAAGTTCCCTGCACCTTTGTTCCAAAACGTAATTTATTAAATGTATTTATCCTATTCTCTGGGCATGAAACCCGCTTCATCGTTGATCTAAAATATAAGTTATAAAATGTGTTTATCCTGTTCTCAGGGCATGAAGCCCCCTGCGTCGTTTATCTGAATATAATTTATAAAATATATTTATGCAATCTTCAGGGCATGAAGCCTCCTGCGTCTTTGTTCCAAATCATAATTTATGAAATTTATTTATCGTATTCTCAGGACATTAAGCCCCCTGCGTCTTTGTTCCAAAACATAGTTTATAAAATATATTTATCCTATTCTCTGGGCATGAAGCCCCCTGCGTCTGTGTTCCAAAACATAATTTTTAAAATGTATTTATCTTATTCTCAGGACATGAAACCCCCTGCGTCTTTGTTCCAAAATATAATTTATAAAATATATTTATCCTTTTCTCAGGGCATGAACCCCCTTACGTCTTTGTTGTAAAATATAGTTTATAAATTTTATGTTATCATATTACCAGGAAGGAACTGTTTCTACATCAACGTATTTTATTATATCCTTTACAAAATTACGTAACCCTCCTTTTACCACGACGCGAACCCAACCTACATTAGTATGTTCTGAAATATCTTTTATGGAAATATTTAATACACCAATTACCGGACATGAAACCCCTTTCCCATCAATCTACTCGAAAATGAAATTTATAAATTTATTTAAACTATTTATTACTGAAAATGAAGCCTTTCTGCTTCAATATATTCCTTATACCGGAGTATAAAACCTACTTCTTAAATATTTTCTACAATATGATTGATGCATATACGGAATCCTATTACCGCGCGAGGGTGGGGAGGGGGTTTGAGGGAGATAGAGATCAGTAACGGGCTTTTGTAAACACGGTAATGAACCTTACGTCCGTCAAGGATATCTTGAATGGGTCAGCCCCTGTTAGTTTACCCTGGTCCTTGAAATCGTTCAACTGGCCATGTAAATTGAAGTAAACCTACCGTTAAGAAGTGTCTTTATTAAAGAAACTTTCGGGAATTAAAGCAGCAAGGCCATAGGTTTACGAACTGTAATTGGATAATCGTGGCGATATAAACTGACATGCACTGATCGAAGATGGAGTCAGACAACTGTGTTTGTTGCTAGGAATGTTTCAGTGTCTCGTGCAGTTCCACATTCTACGGTAATTATAAAAGTATGTACAGCTGGTCCTAAATGAAGGTTATATTAATGGCTGTTTGTGATTGTTGGTTTTTATGTACAGTGCGAGAAATGACACCTGTTTTACTGCACACACAGCAACGTTGATTTAGTAGGAATCAACTTCGAAGTGCTGTTATATGAAGTCTTGTTTATTCAAAGATTTGTCCGTATATTCCATAGACACCATAATATCTGACGGTCTATATTACCGCTGTATCAACTGAAATAATTCAATTTTATAAGTAATTCATTTAATGTTCTTATAATGATAAAGTACTTAAGACCACGACGGTCCTAATGCTTGGAAAACAAAGTTTGTTCGAATATTTCAGTGTGGATTGCAGGATAATATTAAAATGGATGATCATAGCGAAGTGAAATGGATACGTTAGCGCAGGATTTAGTCGAAATGAGGACCTGTTCTGGTGACGGCGAAAAACATGTGAAAAATTTGTGAACAGGAATATGTAACATCAGACAGGAGGTCAGGTAGATAGGTATATCCTTTTCATCAACTGACGAATTCATGCAATCCTCGATATGCGGATCATGTCGTTGGAAGAGAGACGTAACTATCAAAGACCTAAGTTCGTGATATATAAAAGAGGGCTAACAAACAGCGTCTTACGGAGGGGGGGGGGGTTTCAGGCTTTAAAGTTGATGAAATTTCGTGCTGGTACCTCTGTCTGAAAAAAATGGCTTCAAAAAGGTTGATAAAAGAAAAGGCTATATATAGAGATATTTTGTCTTTCCGTCCGTCATACGTAATAAAATAGCCGACTGTGGTTACAATTGTCGTCACATATTGTCTAAGATTTTAGTTAAAATCTTAAGTTTGAAGCAGCTTGTAATTATTTTGGTCTGTAATTTCCAATTCCATAAATATTAACGCAACATATCGTTTATTTACATAAATACGTCATTAGATAATCAATTTTAAGCGCATTACACACACGCATAGAAACACGTAATGATAAGCAAAACTTTTAGGCACGATAAAATCTTCCACAGCCTTGCCGGTAGAATATTGTTGCTCATCCAATATGCACATGACGCTCATAAAAATACTTCCCTTTGCAATGTGTGATGGAAGAAACGCTGCCCTAATCTATTGAATACTGTAAAATGTTCTGAATTGCGAGATTGTTAAAAACTGTTAATTTTAGTTGCGATATATTAAAATGGATTTATTTCTGTCTTCCATTTCCCGCGGACCGATACCTGGTCGCTTACCACGACATGAAAATCACTGATATATGTAACTGGATCCTGCTTCTTCCAAACAATGTATATCGTTACACAAAATCCAAATACATTCCTATATCCGAGGCGCTTGAAACACTTGGCATGAAGGAAACAGAATTTTATTTTTCGAGGTGTGAATCATCAAATCATATCAGTGGACACGTTTGAACGTACAAACTTGTTAAGTTAGTGTTTGCCGGCCATGCATAAGAAGAGGTACGAACCCACCACCAGAAGAATAAGGAAATGTTATTTTGTTAGTGTAGCTAATAGTGGGTTAGTGAAATGTACCGAGTGGCAGCTTGTACGGTCACACGTGGAAACTGACATGAAATAATTTTTATGTAAAATTCTGAAGTAGTAACGTGTGACGTCATTTCCAGTAGCAGCAAAACTGTATGACGTAACAAGAGACTGAAGGAAACAACACGTCATTTAACATAATTAAATAGTTGTGAGTCATTTTACATATTGTAATATTATCGTAAATGTTCGACTTCTCGTATTATGTACGGAAGTTATACAACCGTGTGACTGTAATTAGGATCGTATATAAGCTAACGTTAGAATCAGAAGGCTGGCTTCTTCCTAAGAACCCAAGTCGCTAACCGTTAGTCTTACGGATTGTAACGCAGGTGGATGACATTTGAATCACAGACGGGGGGTAACGATATACGCACGTGCACCCGACAATCAGATATTTTAGTATAACTAAAATTTATGTAGACTTTTCTACTATGTCTGTCTCTCTGTCCGTGGTCAGATGTCACAAGCCAATCTCATGAAGCTATCGTAAACCAACTGTTGTAAATAACGTTTTTCAATCAGTGCAGTAATTTAACAGATAACTTAAAAATATATTTGTTTGAATTATGCCTTATTCCCGTAGGTTATGTACGGACGTCACACCAAATATAAAAGCTATTGAAGATTAAAATTATAGCTGAGGGTGTTTGAGAACATGGTGTTGAGGAGAATATTTGGACCTGGGGGGGGGGGGGCGGGGAAACGGGGGAAGGGGGGAGTTGGCATAACGGGGGGTTAAAGGTTTTGTGCCCCCCCCCCAATATTGGCGGGGTGATCAAATCGAGAAGAAAGAGATGGCGTGGGCAG
>Ga0131853_10003794_pt1 | contig 27147 bp, 24 predicted proteins | sample TergutLab28metaG_FD_92764 | JGI IMG/M metagenome (GOLD analysis project Ga0131853, IMG submission 92764) | Labiotermes labralis P1 segment gut microbial communities from Petit-Saut dam, French Guiana - Lab288 P1 (version 2) (version 2) | ecosystem: Host-associated > Arthropoda: Insects >...
ATCTCTTTTCGGGTATCATTTTCCCGTTGTATTTTGTTTTTCACAACTCAATTTTACAACAAAAAACGAGAGTTGGCTTCCGCCTTCTCTCGTTTTTTTCGGGCTACTCGTGAGACAGCCCCTTTAATCATTTTGCTGCAAGTATCATCTGGGTAAATAATCGATTTAAGCACACCGAAAACGGCCTGATGCCGCAGACTTTCGGTGCGCGTCTAAGATTAATCAGCATTTACCTGGTATAGACGAAATACATACCTTCTATAATAGTGCTGGTTAACGTCAGTTGATTTCCTTCAATAACATAATACCACTGCATAGGAGCAATACAATCTCCTTGGCACAATATCACAGTACTGCAAATAGACAGTATTCCATCATCTGTCCACCAATTGATATCTTGTGTAAGCATCAACCCGGTACCATCAGCGTTAAATACATAATAAGGGCTGCTAAGCCAAATCCACGTACCTTCCAAAGTTTGCGCGGCTGACTCCTGTACAGACTCATCTTCCTCTTCAGCCTCTGATTCGGTTTCGTCGGCTTGAGGATCATCTGCTTCAGGCTCATCTGCAGGTTCTTCCTCTGTAGCCGGCGCTTCTTCTGCTGGAGCAGCCGCCGGAGCGGTACCGGTGACAACCACTGTCCGATTTTCGGCATCCCAGGTTACATAGTAACCTACACTCCTTAACACAGGGGCGATAGGAAGCATGGTCCGGCCGCCTATGATTTGAGCGGAAACATCCAGATTATGGTCTTCATTGTTAGTTACAAAGGTACTGCTATCTATGGTAACGATAATCACATCGTCACCTCTTGTTATTGTAACCTGCCGGTCTTCCGGGTTCCACGCCGTATCAAACCCCAGTGCTTGAAACACGCCTGCAACCGGTACAAGAGTCCTGCCATCTACAATGATGGGGCCTTGATCAGCGAAGCTTACAGCTTGTCCATTTACGGTAACGGTGACCTCATCATTAGCAAAAGCCACAGCGGGCAGGAGTGTAAACGACAATACAAGCACAAGTACTGTTGACAGTAACTTTTTTGACAAATGCATTTGTTAAATCCTCCTTTGATTGTTTTAAAACATCAGTAACTCGTGTACGGTATCACCTATGCTGAGGTTTGTCAACATGAAGCGTTTTGTCGTGTTTAAGTTCGCACCAGATACATTATTCGAAGGATATACTGTACATGATCTGTTCAAACATAGGCATCGCATCGTTTTGGTATATTTCCGGAACCAAAAAATCAAATATCGCCAGCCGCTCATCTTCTTGGATCATAACAATTTTATTGTAATACAGAGTTTCAAATTGTGCTGTACCTTCCCAGACAAATGCCCTTTTGTGGCCTACCTGGGTTTCGCGACGTTCAAAAATAGTTACATCTAAGCCTAGTATTTCTTCAAATTCTTCAGGAGACAATATGTCTTCCAGTTCATACATTTCCAAAATCATGTAAGACGTTTCCCAAAAATTGTCGTCATGAAATGGGGCAGTATACACAAACGCTGATTGGTCACCGGCTAAGCTTTCGTCCCAAATCGCGGGAAGCAAAAAGCGAATACCGTACACTTCATTGTAATGAGGCCCCATCATTGGCATGGGTGATTGAGTAGGCCTATTATTCATAGCGTTTTGTATTTCCGAATCTGTCAGGCTAATATTTACATTAGGGCCGGTGTCCGCCGCTACTTTTTGCGCCAACAGCCTGGTTATAGGCGCAAGCACATCAAAATGATCTCCGCCTTCAACAATAAAAATATGTATATTTTCATTGTTTGACCTATTTTCCATATTTCTTAAATCCACCGCGGTGCCGCTCTCGCCTTCGATAATGAAAGTCGGCGATACAATATCCCCAAGCCAATGAATTGGAGAACGCATTCTGCGTTCTTCTCTATCATTTAGATCGAAGGTAAATTGGGCGCGGTTGTGATTGCCGATATCATCCACAGGCCCAAAAGAAAATACCGCCCTAAAATAATCGGTTAAAGCGGAGGCAAGCAGTACCCTTGTACCGCCTGTACTATGACCACCTAAATATATCCGGTCAGGGTCTACATAAGGCAGGGACGCGGCAAATCGGTAGGCCGCTAAAATATCGTCAATATCTCCGTACAAAGTTTCAAAATATCCGGGATTACCGTTTGCGCCGCGGAAAGAAGGATACATCATTAAAATACCGGCCGATTTAAAAGCACTGCCTGTTTGATCATTGTCCCACTCGGGGTATGACCAGGGCAGGTCGCTGATCCCATAACCCCAGCCGCCTACTATCCATATTATCAGCGGATGCCTTTGACCGTCGCCGGGATCTGACGATACAAACGCGGCCAGGTTACCTACTTCGGATTGGTAATACACAAGGTCAAAAACACCCTGGGGCGGTGTGGGGATTTCATTTTGGTTGTTTACTTGCCGTGTAAGGGTGGTTGTAAAATTGCTGCGGGCCTCTGCAAAGGATTGGCCGCTCGGCCGCTCATAAGCGTCGATGATATCATCTATTAAAGCACAGGCACTTAAAACGAGAAGTAGGATGGCAAGTGCTGATATCGCGCTGGCTTTTTTGAAAATCCTTATTGACTTTATTATATGTGGCTCATTTCTGCTTTCTTTAATCATATTCACTCTTGTCTCCTCACACCTTCTTCTTATGAAACCCAGACGGCACCAGTCTATATGCCTCTTTCTTATCCATTTTAGTCATATACCGTGTGGCAATTCGTTCGCCGCACTTTGGACAAAATATCGCCCCATGATACTGACTAAAATCAATCACACCATCAATGATTCGCTCATTATACATCTTTACGAAATTGCTTTCGCCAACTTTTTGATAATGAGCGATAAAGGCTTTACAATGGGCGCAGCTTACCTTTAAGATATGGCTGCCGCGGATTTTTTTGCAATTTGGATTTGGATAGATAATGATAGCGATCCCCCCAAGCATGGCCTTTATGACTGGCATTATTGGTTTATCGTTCGCCGAAAATCAAGAATACCATATCTGCCGTTATATTTTGCAAATGCCGTATTTTCGTCAATGATCCGCAGATTTTCAAATATAAACGGAAGCACTGTATTACCGGTGTTGTCTACTAACCCCCATTGATCGCCTATTCGCATTGATGCATATTCGAAGCCATTGACGATACCAAAATCCCGCTGCATTTGAACACCTGCGTCAAATATAAAATCCGTAACCAGTACTTTGTTGTACATCAAGGCAAATTTGCCTGTCAGTCCCTCTCCGGTTATATCCCAGCCACCTTCAAACCATTCGCAATCACTTCGCTGTGAAGAATCCACATTTTGTACAACAATAAGCCCATTGGAGGATTGTACAAACCATTCCGCACTTTCGGGACCAAAGATATCCCTCATCGTTTCATCAAATGCATCAATGGGATGCATACCTACCAAGGTGTGATATCCTCCACCGTAGCCCGGGTGTCCAAATAAATTTTGCATAGGGTCATACACCCACATGGGGGCTCCTCCCCCATGGCCGTTATGATACTGATTTGTTAAAAGCCCGGTTGACGGATCAATGATTTCCCAATTTGAGTTAAGGAACGAGCCGCAATTGCACAGGCTAATATAGGAATGGTCCAATGTTGGCTCTACGTGCCATACCAGCGCGAGGGAATGTATATCCTGCGGGTTGTCATTGGTGCCGGAAGCATCTTCAGCATATGCCGTTTCTGTTGATTCCGGGTCTATATCAGCTGCATCGTCAAATGCCCCATCGTCTGTATCCGAAACTTCGTACTCATCCACTTCGTCTTCATCATAGTCTGATGATTCTTCATAAATAGCGGTATCTTCAATTACAGCATCATCTATAACATCATCAGCCGGATGATATTCATTGCTGCCAAGGCAACCTGACAAAAAAATCAACAACAATATAACCAGCACAACCGGCACCGATTTTTTTACTATCATTCCCACAAAATCACCGGTACCTCTCTCCTTGAAATTAATAAAGCGCAAATCACTTGATTTATTCATAAATTTCACACCTAACCCAACAAAGCTGCGGCTTCTGCCATACTCTCAATAATTTGCACCCCAAATGGGCAACGAGTCTCGCAACTTCCGCATCCCGTACATTCATCGCCTTTATGGGCCAGGCTGCTGTAATGGGAACGGATAGAAGGCGGTACATTAGCCTTATCCAGCCGGGCAATATCCAGATACTTGTTTACCGCGGCAATATCTATTTCTGCCGGACATGGCTGACAGTGATTACAATAAACGCAATTACCCTTAAAATCATTGCGCATTTCATTAATCACAGTTGCATAATCCTTTTCGGCGTCGCTTGCAGTCAGGTAGCTCATAATCTGGTTCATCTCATCCGCGGTTTTGCAACCCGGTAAGACACTGGCCACCGCCGGCCGCGATAAGGCATAATGGACGCACTGAGGGATCGTCAAAGGCTTTGTATAAGGGGTATGCTCCGCCGAAAGGAGCTTGCCACCGCCTAAGGCTTTCATGACAGTAAGCCCAATTTGCTTTTGTGCGCACAGTTTGTAAAGCTCTGCCCGTTTTGGATCTATCCCGCGAAAAAGCTCCGCACCAAAACCTTTGTCCGTGTGATCAAACACATATTGGTCAAACGGCAGCATATCAAAAGCGGGGTTTACACTAAACATCAGCATCTCCGGAAGCCCTGTGTTAATGGCCTTTATTGCGGTTTCGGGATTATGGGAACTAAACCCGATATGGTGTATATCCCCATTTTGCTTGAGTTTATCCACATAAGTGGCAAATTCGGTTTCAAATACATTTTTGTAATCTTCTTCCGAATCGATAAAAAACATCATGCCAAAATCTATATACCCGTAAATACGCAGCAGCTCTTCAAAAAACTTTTTAACTGTGGGTATGTCCCGGCTGATATCATATTGTTTAGCTACGTTGGTAGAACCGATATGTCCTTGGATAAGCACCTTATCACGCCTGCCATCCAGGGCTTTGGCTATAAATTCCCGTACTTCGGTCCCCGGCATGAAGATATCGAAAATATTAACGCCGTGGGCAAGAGCCGCATCTACGGTCTCCTTGACTTGTTCGTAGGGCTTAAAATCCAAAAATTCCAGCCCCAGGCCGATGATGCTGACTTGCTTACCTGTTTTTCCAAGTTCGCGATATTCCATATGTATCCCTCCGTTGTCCATTGTTTTCAATTGGTTTCGTTGCAACATGTAAATCTACTATATATAATACCTTAAAAACAAAGCGAATACCAACCAATGTGAAAAGAGGTGTCTCGATGCCGACAAGCAAATCCAAAACAAGCGGTTACGAAAAAATTCTTGAAATTATAGCAAGCACCACTGACATGCCTGCCTCCGAAGCTGTTAACACGCTCATAGACTGTGTCAAAAAGGGACATTCCCTGGCCTCTCAGCATGCCGTATACGCTTTGGCTAAGATAAACCATCCCGATATTGTCCCATCACTCATTACACTGTACGAATGGATAGAAGAAAGTCCTCGTAAACGCGACAACAGCTGTGATGTACGCATAACCATTGCCGAAGTGCTTGGAGATGCCGGTTCTCCGGTATCTGCCGATATTTTACGTAAAGCGGTACGCACAGTTCAGGTTGTAAAGCTGGGTCCATCCACCGAGGATGCGGGGATAGGGCTGCGTGCCACCGCCGCACTGGCTTTGGCTAAAGTTGACCCAGGCTGCCTTTTCGAATTATCCATTTTGCTTTTTGACCAAAAACCCGATGTACCCACCAGCCCCCTGGATGTCCCCTACGCAAAGGCAACCGCAAGAAAAGCGGCCGCCCAGGCCATCAGCGTCTTGGGAGATTTAGGCGGTATGCCCCTGTTGGCGGTCAAACTTAAATTTCCTCATAACGAAGTGCCGGATGTCCTTGCCGAATGTATAGAATCCTTGATTTTTATGAATCCGCCGTATTTGATGGAAATTGTAAAACCTTATTTAACGGGAGATGACGAGTATCTTTCGGCTATAGCCGCCCTGTCTTTAGCAGAAAATCTCCGGGCAGAAGCCCTGGATCTGTTGCAAGAGGCTTTAGAACATGCATCGGAAGACGCCAAAGAAGCCATAGTGATTGCCATTTCTGCCACCAGATGCAATAAAGCGCGGCAAATACTCTTTGATTTCCTCGACCACCCTAACCATTTGATACGCCGCGGGGCAGTCAAAGGGATCAAAGCATATCTGGATGATGAAATATCAGAAAAACTGAAGATTATCCGCGATACCGATACGGATCGGTCTGTGCGATTGGAAGCAGATAAGGAGTAAGCCATGGAAAACGTCCCGACTATCCACGCTAAAACCATCGTACAAAAAACCAAAGGAGCCTGGTTTGGGGCAGATTATAATATGAACATCTACCGGGGCTGCTCCCATGGTTGTATTTACTGCGACAGCCGAAGCGACTGCTATAGAAATACCGATTTTGACATAGTAAAAGCAAAAGAAAACGCCCTGCAAATTATACGGGACGAATTGAGGCGAAAGGCCATGACCGGGGTGATTTCTACCGGCTCCATGAGCGATCCTTATAATCCTGCAGAGGACCGGCTAAAACTCTCCCGCCACGCTTTGGAGCTTATCAATGCCTTTGGGTTTGGTGTTGCCATTTTTACAAAATCAAATCTGGTCCTGCGGGATATTGACGTGTTGCAAGATATTAAAACCCACTCTCCCGTCACCGTAAATATCACGATCACCACAGCGGATGATACCCTGTGTAAAGTGATAGAACCCCATGTAGCCCCTTCATCCAAAAGATTTGAAGCTTTGCGTAAGCTTGCGGAAAACGGCATCTTTTGCGGTGTTTTGATGATGCCTATACTGCCCTTTATCAATGACACCGAGGACAATATTATTCAAATCCTACGTCAAACAAAAGAGGCCGGAGGGCGGTTTGTCTACCCTGCTTTGGGTATGACCCTTAGACAGGGAAACAGGGAGTATTACTACGATCAGCTTGATAAACACTTTCCGGGCATTAAAGAAAAATATATCAAGCGATACGGCCTCCGATATCAATGCTCGTCACCAAAAGCCAAGAAACTATGGGCGTTATTTACATCCGAGTGCGAACAGCTTGGACTGCTGTACGATATGAAAGCGATAGTCCTTCACATGAAGTCAGGCTATGCAAATCGACAGTTAAAGTTAAACTTGTAGTATACTGACATTATAATTGCAACCTACAAAAGCATGTTTGACAGAGGGACAGGTGATACCTAAATGATCCGTTTAACAAACCGTCAAGCCAGACAGTTTATGCTGCTTAAGCAAGGCCTGCTGGGCGAGCATATATTTGCCGGTAAACAGGGTGCCCTTGACTATATCCGCCGGGCAGGATGTATTCAATTTGACCCTATTGATCTGTGCGGCAAAAATGCCGAAATTACCCTTCAATCCCGAGTCAAGGGTTTTAAAAAAGATATGCTCTATCAACTGCTTTACAAAGACAGATTGTTATTTGATTATCCCGATAAACAACTTTCCATTATCCCCATAGAATATTGGCCTTATTTCAACCGATTTAGACATAGGGCAAAGCTAAAACTCCAACACCATCCCGAGATAGAAACCCATATAGAACATGTCCGCGCTTATATACAAGAAAACGGGGCCATATGTTCCAACGAGTTAGAGCTGGAAGGCAGCACAACATGGTGGTCGGCGATAAACTGGAGTTCAGGCGGCAAATTATTACGTTCTGTACTTGAGCAGATGTATTCGAGCGGGGATTTAATTGTCCATCATAAAAAAGGGACACGCAGGTATTATGATCTTACCGAACGGCATATCTCCCAAGATATACATCATGCGCCCGATCCGCTGCCCGATGATTTTGCCTATCTAAAATGGCGTGTATTGCGTAGGATTGGCGCTGTGGGCCTGCTGTGGAACCGGGCATCCGGCGCGTGGCTTAACATTGACGGACTATCAACGGAGACTCGCAATAAAGTATTTGATGTGCTGATGGATGAAGGGGAAATAACTGAGCTTCACGTAGAGGGTTTAAACAGCACGCTTTATTTTTGCACCGGAGACATGCCCCTTGTTGACACGGTTTTGGCAGAGTTTACTCCAAAGCAGCGTTGCGAGTTTATTGCGCCACTTGACCCATTTATGTGGGATAGGAAGCTGATCAAGGCTATTTTTGGTTTTCACTATTCATGGGAAATTTACACACCGCCTGGCAAGCGGCAATATGGTGTATATGTACTTCCGATACTTTACGGCGACGGATTTATAGGGCGTATTGAGGTGGTTTGCCAGCGAAAAACAGGTACCCTTGTAATAAAAAATATCTGGTACGAAGATGGCGTAAGGCAGACCAAAAAATTGGAAGGGGCCATCCATACCCGGTTAAAGAAATTTGCAGCTTTTAATGATTGTCATTTGCCTTCATAGGCTACGCCAATGAGATCGATTTAAAATCATTTCCTACAAAAAAAAACAACACGAACGCTTTACACGTTCGTGTTGTTTTTTGTTAGCACTATCTTATAGTACGTTTTATGTCAATCTTCATACAATCTTTAAGAAACCAAAGGTAGCTCTTAAATCAAATTGTCAATTTCATCTTCGGTATACTTTTCAAAAAGCCCACAATTATGCAGTATCTTTTTGACCTGATGCATCACTTTCTTTTGAGCGATAAAAGACTTTATCTTACCGTCATCATCGCCAATTTTAGAAAGTTCCTCATCCAGCTTTTCGGCGGCATTTAAAATGTGTGTCACGGCTTTTTCTTGTCCATCAACATCCGCTGTAATCCTGTGGGCCCACTTTTCGGCGTCCTTTTCTTCATATTTATCGATTTTGTCTGACTCATGGATTATTTTTTTAATCTCATGAATAGCCTTTTCCTGCTCGATAAAGTGTTTTGCTTTGCTGTCGGTATCATCCAGCTTATCCAGTGTACAATCAAGCTTCTCTACCGTTTTTTCAATTTCCAGCAATGCTTTTAAAATTTTCTTTTCATGGTCTGCCATTCTAAAAACCTCCTTTTGAGTATTCCCATATACACGACATAACTTCTATTTGTTATGTTATAAATTTATCACAATTGTAAGTTTTCGTCAAGTATGACCATGAATTGTAATATTTATCGTGATTTTGTCGACACATTCAACGCTACTATCCGCCCGATTATCACCATCCGAGCATCTTCAAACTCATAGTTACAAGTAGATAGCGTTACAAGGCGATCATTTGTTGCAACGCCTATGTCTCTGTAATATCGAGCAACGCTTTTAATATAATCAATGCAATCAATTTTATCCATTTCAGTATTAATATCCCGGTTATAAATCATTTCATTATCGGGATTAACGACAACAAAAGCCATTATTTCAATCGTATATGTCTGACTTGCCAGAAAAATTGTACCTTCTTTATGGGCATCAAAAAAATCTTGATCATTAAAATTTTGTAATGTGCCAAACATACTGCCGTTTCTCATATTGTGTCCAAAAATAATCGTATTGAAATCAGAAAAATCTTTGCTGTTGCGATAATCCATAAAAATTGTGCCGGCTTGAGACCGATTTTGATCCAAATCCATATGCAGATAGTCGTCATTGTTATTGCCCTGTACAAACGGGTAATCGATATGAGTACCCGGGATCGTCAGCCAGCCAACCACATCCGGATAGACTGCCTGTAAGTCCACAATATCCTGGTTTATTTCCGGTCCGGTATAAAGAGCGGAGGGGTCTGATGTCTGTAGTGTTGGTGTCTGTAGTGTTGGCCTATACTGCAGCAGTCGGCTGTGCATCTCTGCCTCTTGTGCATAATTATTGCGGACGATCAATAGCTGATAACTGCTGTAACCGATTACGGTCACCAGAATGATTATTATATATCGCCATATGATTTGTTTTGGCTTCAATGCTCTCTCCTCTCTTTCGACTTTATGCCTGCCAAACTGAGGATGGCTAATAATACACAGGAGATAATGATCAAAGTTATCCATAATGTTGGATTGCTAAAATCACCTGTCCTTGGGCTGGAACCCTGCGGACCGGGCCGGATGGGTGTATCCGGCTCATCGTTAGAGTCCCACGACGCAGCAGGGTCCTTTGGCAATTCAGGTTTCCCTTGTATATCCGGTTCCCTTGGTGTAGCAGATCCCTCCGGACTATTTAGTTTACCCGGCGCATTTGGGGTGCCATACGAGCTGTATCCGGGCCTATTTGTGCCGGGTATCATTGTCGCCGGTCTATCAGGTTCTCCAATTACGGGCCTGTCAAAAAACGTCATATACATATGTTCAAAGGATATATTTGGCACTTTATTTCCTTCGTTGATATAAGCAATGGCAACTACTTGCAGATCGTTTGTCACATATACTTCAATGGTATATATTCGCCGATCTATAGTAAAATCCAACACTTCGGCTGTTGCACAGCTTAGCTCGTAGATGAAGATCCCCGGAATATTAAATGTGATCGGGCCTATGTGTTTTTCAACGGCTCCGGTGATCGTAAAGGTATAGCCATCTAAGTCACTGCCATCGGGCATTGGAGCATCGGTAGTTTTAGGTACCAGCCGATAAGTAAATGTCGTCCTTGGTAGTGTGTATGGGCTGTTGTTTACAATAATCTGCCCAACTGTAAGGGTGACTTGTCCTGTGTTTTCGGCATATACCACCGAGGCAAACAGAGTACTGATCAGACATGCCAGTGCTATATTGATTGAAACAAGTTTTACAATGTGTTTTTTTGTGATGTGCTTCCACCTCATGATCACTCATCTCCTTTCCCGTTCGTACTTTGGTTTGTACTTTGGATCGTATTTTCGTTTATTTACCGGCTTGTTCAACTGATTAGGGCGGCTTGCACCTAAATGGGCTTTCTCGCCTTCCCGATTGCGTCTTACTTTATAGATGAGGATGATGGCCAATAAGATCAGTAAAGATATCAGTATCCCTATAGTCATTTTTACCCAGTTCGCAGTGTGTTCCCACAAGCCGGGAAGCTCATCTATCATCGGGGTAATAACAGGATTATTTGCTTGTTCTACCCGAAATGGATTATCCGGGACATTTCCGATGATTTTTCCGATTAATATGTCGCGCCCGCTGGTGGAGTTTGGCGAACATGTAGAGAGTAAAATGATACGGTCATCCGCTGTCACCAACACATCGTCACGTATGTTAACTCCGATCTCCATAATCAAATCGAGATATGCCTGCTGTGCTTCCCTATCGGTAATATTGACCCTAAAAATCTGACCGTCATTTGCGTCTGTATACACAAAAGCAAAAAATTCCAGGCCATGTTCTTGTCCGTCAAAAAATAGCGATCCGTATCTTCTGGCATCAAAGTAATCTTTATCGGAAAACATTGCGATTTCACCAAACATGGTTTTGCTTTCCATATGATGACCGTATACGATACTGTTAAAGTCCGTAAAATGCGGGCTGTTTCGATGATCTAAGAAGATCGCCCCAGAAAGGGAATGCCGACCTTCGGCACTTGTGTTGACATATCTTATATTGTCTTGGCCTTGTACCATCGGATAGTTGATATTTGTCCCGTACACAGTCAGCCACGCAAAAACATCCTTATTTATAGTCTGCAAATATTCGAAAGACTCACTATCGTTTTCGCCGGTAGGTCTGTACTTTTCGTAGCGATCGGCGCTTGCTACACTGTGTATCTGACCGGAATCCCACATGGCATAGCAGCCGAAGGCAAGCAATAACAAAATAATTATCAGCACAAATATATTTACAATACCATGGGCTATACGTACCAATAGGATGCCTGTTTTAGCTGGTATGCTCATATGCGTCCCTCCCATCTTCAGTCTGCTTTACAATGTTAGAAGCCCCTTCTCCTGATCACAGTGATAACTGTCCCTAAGGTATCTTTCGTGTTGACCGGGCCGTATACTCGGCTGTCCGTTGCATTTTCCCGGGCGTCTCCTAAGACAAATATCTGGCCTTCTCCCACTGTCAGGGGAAAGGATATACCGTTTTCGTACCGCCAGGTTTGCTGAAATATTTCCGGTTCGTGCTGCATTCCTCCGTTTATGATAAGGCCGTTTTCTGTAATATCTACAGTGTCTCCGGCGCTCGCTACAACTCGCCGCACTTGACGCTCACCCTTGAAATCCAGTAAAAGGAGGTCGCCTATCGCGTAGTCTTTGTCCAAACGATAAAATAATGTTAAGTCACCGTCTTTGACCATTGGCGCCATATCCGGATCGGTATTTCGATGAAACCCGTAAAAAAAACTAAAAATCAATAGAAAACATGCGGATATCACTGCTATTTTTACTGCCAGTGACCCAAGCTCCCGCCATATCGACGGGGCAGGAAGTGAGGATTGTGGATGTGCATTTTTTGTCATGTCGCCATACCTCCTTTCAAAGGATTTGCAGTTAAAAGCTAAATTACGTCTAAACAATAACTGCATATATATCTTACTTTTTCCGGGGTTTTGTCACTACACCCATAAGGATAAAAAATCACTATAAATACAACAGGGGACGCTTGAGACAGCGCCCCCTACACCTAATCTTTAGATTTATTTGCAGGCTGTATAGTTTCTTTTGCGGGATTTAATTCCGATGAAGCCGATGAGAGCGCCTATCGGTAACGCGATCAAACCCAGGAAAGGCAGGTCGTTTATGTTTACGCCGGTAGGGACTATGCTGGTACGCTCATTGGTAAAGGCTGCAATGTTTGTCGATTCCCCAACACGTTGAGGCAGAACACCTGTACTCAGTTCTACATTTACTTGGGTGCCGCCTATGACAGCTCCCGGGCTTCCGTCGGTTGTTACAATGATACTTGGCCTGTAACCGGTTGCCGCTGCCTCTGTCACTGTGTACATTGTACCAACAGGAGTATCAACAAATACCAACCTTTGCCCATGCTTTAGCTTAAAGGCAGTGGTTCCGCTCGTAGAAATCCTGATAAAAGAATCTCCATCTTCATCTGTACCGATCAGTGCTTCTGCCGCATTATCCTCGGGATCTATGACTTCGCCCCCCTCGACAACATAAGCTCTGTAATAGAGAGGAACATCTCTCAAAAGGATCGGGGGAGTGAGTGTCATGGTGTAATCGAAGTATAACTCCCGGTTTCCAAGATCGCCGGTTACCGTCTTGCTTACACTAAGAGTGGAATGGTTAACAGGATCGGGATCTTCCGGATCTTCCGGGCCGTTGGTCTTTACATAGTCATTGGTAAAGATCATCTGGTCAACTTTGACAACTGCGTTATTCTCACCATTTTCATCATCGTCGTCGCCATCATCTTCTGGTCCTGCAATATCCGGTGTGTCTACTATGATTGCGATCGCATGGATGAATGTCTCGGTATAGTCCTCGTTATTTGCCACATAAACCCTGAGGGTATACACAGCCTTCGAGTATATGAGGATTTCATCCGGTGCATTTGCGTCAATGTCGTCGTTTGTATCTTCAATCTCGCTGATTTCATAGACAAATACGCCTGCATGAGGGAAGGTTACTCCGGCAAAAATATTGCCTGTGTCCAGTACAATTGACATGGTATTGGTTTCGGGATCATTGGCTGCTGTGTTGGTTGCCGTATAGGTTACACTTAGGTCGTTAAGTGCATTTAGATCCGGCATGGTGCCCAGTGCTTCGGTTGAGCTGTCGTCGTCTACGCTAACTTTTTTAGCGTCAAATTTGAAAGTTGCATCTGGGGTAGTAGTGCCTACGGGCAGCCGCAGGACTTTTCTGATACTGGTTTGTACCGGGTTATCTTCGTCCGGGGCAACTATCGCGCCATTATTATTAAGCGCTGTTGAGTTTGCCAATACAGTACCTGCGCTTGCAAAGCACATCACCAAAGCAAGTGCCAGCGCAAAAAATCTGAATTTTCTTGTCATAGTAATCTCCTCCTGAGATTTTTTTATTAAAACTGTGTATAGACTTTGTCTTATCACAGTCATAACGGTTTATTTGCATATATATCTTACTGCGCCATCGTTTTAGTCACTACACCCAAAAGGGTGTTTCTATTGAATTTGGAGATGTGCGCATTATCAATAAGCTCTTTTTGGGATATAAACATTTCGACGGCGATAGGCAATGCTTATCGCAAACATACTTAAGGCAGACACGGATACCAGCCCTGCCAGCATCAGTATCTCTCCTGCATCTCCCAATGTTATGCCGGTATGAGGGACGATAATCCTCTCATTTGTAAAGCTGAAGATGCGATCTTCCGTCATCACTTGTGAAGCCGTGTCGTTTTCGATCACAACGGTCTGCCCGGCTTCGCTGTCTATAAAGGATGCCGTATAGTTTAGATCCTCTGCTTCAACGATTTGCACATAGTTGTCCAGGGCAACATCTTTAATGACAATAACTTGGCCGTGTCCTAAAGCAAATATTGCGCTTCCGTTACCGTCCAAAGTTAACACCCCGTTAGGTGGAGCGGTAGCATCAGAACCAGCAATGATATCGCCTATATAATTGAATTGTGTACCCGCAGGTAGCGGATTGCCGTTAACATCCCTAAAGGTAACTGTAAAATCAAATGCTTTATTCCTGTTTGCCATGGTACCGGTGACTGTTTTAGAGACGGTTAATGTAGTCAACATCACCTTCATTTCTTCAAAATGACCTATCGCATGTGTATTTATGGTTATAATCCGGGATATTGATGCATGGCCTCCGCCATCAGAAAAGTCAAAGTCAACTGCATCGCCGGTATCGGTTGTCTCCCGTAGCCTTGTCCCTATATCCCACCGTTCGAATGCAAATAGCGGTGCCGGTACTGCAGTAAAGGTAACTTCTGTGCCGCCGAGCACAAAATAGCCATTGGGTACCAAAATCTCGGTGCCGGTAACTCTGGCAGACACAGAACCGTCTCCGTCTCCAACGGCATAGGTCACCCGCCAAAGTTGTGTACCTTCCGTATTGATATCGTAATTTGTAAAAGCGTGAGGGACCGGAGCTGTTAAAGGCCCTGATCCGGTATTGATCCAGGCAACACTGACCGTACCGGGATTGATCCGGGGATAATGCTGATCTGCCAGGACATTATCAACACGCATACCATTGCGCGCGATATTGCCGGTAAATACAGATGCCTGGGCGATGGTGACATTGTTCAAGTTGGCATGAGGTACAAATAGGCCACCGCCGTTGTTGGCAATATTATCGGAAATTTTTCCCGATTGCATATTGAATACTCCACCGCTTACACGTACACCGCCGCCGTCATTGTCGGCTCTGTTGTTTGTAATTTCGCCTCCTGCCATATTCCATGTGGCAGCCCCGGCTACCGAAATACCCCCGCCATTACCACGGTCGGTACCGACAGCGGTAGCAATATCGCCGCGGGCATGATTGCCAAAAATTTTACCGCCGGTCATGGTTACCACTATGGTGCCCGCTATAGAATCATGGCCTACCGCAACACCGCCGCCGGGCCGAAGAGCGGTATTATTGTAAATCTCTCCACCTTCGATGATTAAAGTGCCTCCCCAACGCATATGAATGCCGCCACCCAGTCCCGCACCATTGGTAATATCTTCGGCTAATCCGGCTCTGTTGTTTCGGATTTTTGTCCCTGGAGCAATAGTCACTTCTCCGGAAATACCACCGGTGATACTGATACCGGCGCTGGGGTCTGTCCGCAAGGCCATAATACCGCCGCCGCCGCCGCGAGCCCGGTTGTTTGCGATAATTTTTTCGGTAATCGTACCGTCTGCGGGATTGGCTGTTGCAAACCTGCCGCCGAGTACCATCACTCCACCGCCGCCGCGCCCATTGGAACGCGCGAAGTTATTCGTAATCGCGCCGCCTTCCATACGGAAGTTGCCGCGAGGACCAACAAATACGCCGCCGCCTTCCCCAGCTCCTGTATCGGATGCATTGGTTGCATGGGCTGCTGTATTGCTTGCAATGACACCGCCGTACATGAAAAAGTTTGACGTTGCTGTAACAGCGGTGCCGTCTCTGCCGACCAATACACCGCCACCGCCCTGGTATATCGTCCCTGTTGGCGGCGTTACGGTATTCCAAGTAATTTCGCCGCCATACATGTTAAAGGTCCCGCCCATATCAACTGCCACGCCACCGCCACCTTGAGCCACGCCATCAGCGGACTGGGGCACATGGTTATTTGTGATGATGCCATCATTCAAGATAAATTGGGCGTTTGTACCTCTCACATACACACCTGCGCCACCACGGTTGGTTGTGGTGGAATGTGTTGTGTTTTGAGAGATCATGCCACCATCCATCGTAAAACTGCCATTATTTACCCACACAGCACCGGTGGTGCCATTTGTCCAACGGCTGTTTCTGATCGTGCTGCCATTTTTCATTGTAAACTGGCCGGTAGAAACCACCTCTACACCGCCACGGCCAACATTTCCGGTTGCATCGGTACTGGTTAGCGTAATATTTACTAAGGTCAACTGACCGTTTACAATAAAATGGCGGCCATTAGCATTTTGAGTAATCTCATAAATTACACTCAGTGGGTTATTTGCCGGTCTTGGATCGCTGACTATTGTAATGTTGTTATTTAGCGGAATCGTTATGGCACCTGTGCCGCCAATGCCTCCGGGACTATGGTTAAAGTTTTGTCTGATTGCAATGACAGCCGTCCTGCCATCTCCGGTTCCGGTGCCGATAGCACTTTGCAACTGACTCCGGTTGGATGCTTCGTGGGTGATTTCCAGTATCTCATCTCCTAGTCTGAGAAGTCCCGATGCCCGAAGGTATCCGGGCACCTGCTCATCGGATAAAGTGACTATGATTGGATCACCGCTAATATCAGCTTCTATTTTATATCCCCATCCCCTAGGGACATCGACACTGATATATTCTTCGTCAATCTCTATTTCATGGGAATCCGATGTGAATATAACAAGGATATCGCTGCTATTTTCACTTTTGTTTTCGCTTTCGTTTTCACTTCCATGCTCATCTTCATTCCTTTTTTCACTTTCATACACAATTTCATAGTCAATCCCTAATGAAGCTTCAACGGTTACTACTTGATTATCGTCTAGGCTTATAAAAATTTCCGGATGTCCTAAAACACTATCCTCCTCGCCAAGCGGACTTATAATCACCGTATAGTTATCGGTATCGATTTCATAAATCCATCCATCAGGTAAGTCAACAGTGAAATCATCCTCATTTATCGTAATCTCCCGGTCCTCCGGTTTGAATATAATCGTGATATCTCCTTCGCCATATTCATCCGTCACTTCATACTCCACGATCGGCCAGGATATAACCGTCACATTACGCTCATCATCCACAATGATATAAAAGAAAAAGGAATCTTCGTCGTCCACATCGTCGGTATTAATCCATATTTCAGGCTCCGCTTCTAACTCTTCCGACACAAAATCATCGACATCTACGCCTTCGCACTCTGTGGCATCATTTTCTGCGTCGACGGTTTCAGGTTCCTTTTCTTCTGTATCCACAACTTCCAGTTTCTCTGTTTCCGGTTCCTCTGTCTCTGTATCTACAGCCGGGAAACCCCCTTCTGCTGTATCTACAGTTTCGGAACCTGCTTCTTCTGTATCCGCCTCTACAAGATCTTCTGCTTCTGCATCTTCTGAGATATAAACCTTTTCAATCTCCGTTATACTTGCATATCCGGAGTCTGAGGAATCCACCGGGCTCATTTCCTGATAATCGGTTTGTTGAACATCCGCATCTGCATCCGCAAAAGCCACTGCCGGTAAAGTAATACCGGCTAAAAGGCATATTGCTAAAAGGCCTGCTATATAACGTTTCATTGTCGTACCCCTCCTTTCATCGATCAGAGGTGTTTCCCTCCTCAAACATTTTTTCAATGTAAAATAAAGTGGCGTGTCTTACAAATGCCCCTAAGCTTCTATGTTCTTTTTTGGCGCATTCACCTATTTTTTCATAGGAATGAGCATCAAATCTTATGGCAATCTGCTTTGCTTTCGACTCTTTTTTCATTTGTCTTTTCATTCCTTTCATCAAAAATTTGTTAAAGCTGTAGCGACATGACTACGCTTTAATTATATTTGTATCGGAATTTCAAACTACACCTGAAAGGGTAAAAAATAAAAAGCCAACTGATTACAAACTAACCGGTTGACTTTTTATCCAAACACTAATGCTGTACCGCCCCTTCGTTTCTATTGGAAGCCTTTTCATCAGCAGTAAAGCTCTCAATATAAAGCAAAGTTGCATGTCTAACAAATGATCCCATTCCCCTGTGCTCTGCTTCTGCGCATCTGCCTATCTTTTCATAGGAATGATTATCAAACCTTATGGCAACCGACTTTGTTTTTGTATCCTTATTCATCTGTGCAATCACTCCCTTCGTCAAAAATCAGTTAAAGTTGTTAATAAATGCTTATGCTTTAATTATATTTGTACCGGAAATTCAAACTACACCCTAAAGGATAAAAAAACAGCTGATTGCAAATGACAATCAGCCGATATTATAGAAATAATATATTGATTTGAACGCGCCGATATAGTGAATTAATTCGAAATCACTATACATAAGATTTTATTCGATCAGCTTCCTTTCAAGAGCAATGCGAACTGCATCTACATTATTATTGGCATCTAACTTTACATATATTGACTGCAGGATCTTTTTCACGGTATTAATGGACAAATACCGATTGACTGCTATTTCTTCCCGGGACAGACCATGATACAGATCTATTAAAACCTCACGCTCTCGATCTGACAGAGCAGCAGCTTCTTTGTGCCCACTTTCGCCTTTCAGCGCATGTGCCACCACAGCCGTCTTTTTGGCATAAATAGATGCCTTGCGGTCAATCATCTTAAGCCATTCTTCTGGGATGGCGCAAGCCCCCTGTTTTAGCGCCGCAACCACCAACGGATGCAGCTCTTTGCCTCGCTCAATAAAAAACATTTCAAACACACCATCAAATGACATTTTATATGCCTTTTCAAAATCGGCTACCGCCCCTTTGACATCATCGGTTTTTACTCTTGCAATGGCAGTCAGCAGCAAAAGCTTTAGCTCTCCAAATAAAAACCGTTCGCGGGGCGCTCTCGGATAACTGTTGGATAAAATCGTAAGGGCATGTTGATATTTTTTAGAGGAAATATAATACAATGCGCTGATAGTCAGCTCCCTCGTTGGAATACGGATCTCAAATGCCATTTCATTTTCATCCATAACCAGCCACTGGGGAACCATATCCGGAAGCCCGATTAAAGAATAAAATGCCCCTGTGTATAAATCATAATATAATTGCCGATTCCAAAAATCCGTATTGTCTAAGTAAGAACGCATCTGTTTTAATACTGCCTTTGCTAAAGAAGAATCGCCCTCCAGCGCTGCCATACGAAGCAAATAATTATCTGCCATTGCCTCAATACTGTATTGATTTTTTTCTCTTGCTTTCATGATTGCGTTATGGGCATGGTTTCGTGCAATGTCAGGCCGATTTTTATAAAAGGCGTACTCACAAGCCACCAACTCCTCATAACCTGCGTATACGCTATATGGGGTTTGTTCAATAAACAAAGCGCTTTGCTTTGAGGCCTCTAAAAATTCGTCCAATTTATCTAACCCTGCGCCTTCTCCCACTAAACAAGCAAAAGAGCGTACATCTGCATTGATAAAGGCCCCCGTTACTTTTGCCGGTGGTACGGACGTAAGGTTAAAATATTCCACCGATTTTTTTATATACTCAGGCGCATTATATTGATGTGTAAAGGTACAGGTATACATATCTATATAGGCCAAGTTACTGTATGAGCTATAAATAAACAATGCAGAGCGGGAATCATCAGTGGACTCCCACTCCTTAATAACCTCTAAAGACCGTTCCTTCGCCTCCTCATATCTTTCCGCTCCCGCAAGCAACAGTGGTACAAAATAATTTTTTAGAAACAAAAAGCCGGTGGACTGCTCTTCATCCTCGGAATACGGAGCTAAATCCTCAATAATATTCAAAAAGTGTTCGCTGGTATCCCGGGGCAATTTAAACGGATGGGCAAGCAGCACTTTAAGTATGTTCTCAAACTGGCCAAGTTTTGCGTAATAGTCTATGGCATCCACATAAAAATCATTTTTAATACACCACTCCGCTGCCCACTGATATATGTCCTGACTTTCTTCATGGGATAAAATGTGATGCTTACTTTGCAAAAATTCTAAATAAAGGGGATGGATTTTTAATTCATTTGTAAAGCTGCTAAACCACATAAATGACGTAAGCCCAGGTACATTTCGCAAAAATTCCCCTTCATGGGTTGTTTCATTCATCAGTGCTTGCAGTGGTGTCACAGGCAAATTAGAAAGCAACGCTAATTTAACAATTATCTTTTGCGTACTTTCCGAAAAATCACCCCACGCTTCTACTTCCAAAAACTTGAAAATATTTTGCATCATAGCGTCCAGAGCATATTTAAGGCTATTGGGCGTTCTTTTTAAAATCAACGAAAGCATGTTGATGGCCAGTGGCCAGCCTTTTGTCGCCTCAAGGGTCTGCAAAAGATTTTGCCGGGAAAATGGTATGGACTGTTCCCGAAAAAACGCCGCTGCTTCTTCGGCCGTAAAACGCAGCTCATCTTCGGTGATGATACTTACTTTGTTTTTAGAGTGCAATGAAACTATATTCATATCCGGCTCTCTTCGGGATAAAATGACAAAGCATACACCGGGGAGCCGTAAATGAACACAGCGCTCGACAAAGGACAAAACCTTATGTGAATCGATCAAATGAAAGTCATCAAGCACAAAAAATATTTCACGTGAAGAGTACTCTATACTTTTTATTATCTCCGCAAATTGTTTAAAATCGATAAGGGTTTCCGGAAAACCAAAACTTCGCAGCTTGGCGGCCAGTTCCGTATTACGCACGGAGATCATATGTGTAAAACTTTCCCAATATCGTGATCCGATATTGTCACTATCGGTCAATTGCATCCATCTAACCACAGCTGTTTTGCGCTGCTCAAGGTAGTGCCGTACCGCCTGGGTTTTTCCATAGCCGGTACCGGCTATGACATAAATAAGCTTACTGTCAATCGCCTGTTCAAAAATATTATCAAGGCGGGGACGCGATATATAACGCGCAGTTAAACTAGAGTTTTTAGAGTTGAGTTCATGTGAATTATTCATAATATACTCCGTTTCACGTAAACTTCTTGAAATGATATATTTCTTTTAATCTCTCAAGTATTTCGAAAACCACCGGGCATTCTTCGGCAAAGTCTATCATCCCAAGCATACTTTCCAATCTATTAGGCTTATCTGTAAAGGGAAAACCCTCGCATTCCGACGGTTTAACCGCTTGTATACTGCATTTTCCATCATCACACAGAAAAATGCAAGGCTGTTTATTTATTCTATACTCATTTTCATCAAAATCGGATTTTTCCAGGTTTTCATTTATAAAATCCCGTTTAGATTGCCCCAGATGCCGGGAAATCCTTTCGATGTCATCATCATTTAACACAACAGCATAGGCACGGCAACAGTTGTTGCATTTGCAGCAGTCATATTCTGCAAATAACTCATGATGAAGTGCCGCAAACTGCGCGTCCAGTGTATCGCTGTCGGCGTGTTCTTTTAGAAATGTTCTAAATTCATAATTTTCCTCAACGTGTTTTTGGGCGACAGTATATATTTTTGATGGCTCAATCATGATGGCCTCCTTTGTTTAACTTTCACTTACAGAGTGTTTACAGGAAATTCATTTGACAATATGTAAAGAAGTACTGACGCCTCATTATAGCATATCATCAGTGAAAGGCTGCTTGACTTTTTATGCAACTGAGTCTTAGCAAACAAAAAAAGCAGGGCATTTTTCGCTCTGCTCTTTTCTGATTTTCAAAATCATTTTTTTGCTGCAATGCTTATCCAATTAGGCAGTGCCGCCACAGGATTATTTCGCCAATCGTGCATACGGTCAACTTCCTCTTTTGTTGCGGTGGCCCCATTCAAAATATCGTTAAAAGAAATCCAAAAAGGCCAGTCATAGTCCTTCTCCTCAAACATTTCTTCTATATGCTTAACTGTAAGGCCGGAATCCAGCAGGGCATTCATAATATCCATGATACGCCACGCAAAGGTAATTTCTATTTCGCTCTCAAAGGGGCCGGTGGCGTCATAGGGCTTTTTCACATTCATTTTTTCGTCAAAAGGGCGCAGGAAGGGGTGGATTTCAAACATGATGTATACGCCGCCTGTTTTCATGATACGGTGAATATTCCTGTACATGCTTGGCAAATCATCAATCCACACATGGACGCCGTTGGAGGTATATACAAAATCGTAGCTGTTATCCGGGATTTGATCCAGCTTCATGGTATCTGCGCATATAAATTCGATGGATTTATCCCAGCCATACTCTTTAGCGATACGCTGCGCGTTAGCCAGCTGATTTTCTGAAATATCGCAGGACGTTATCTGAGCCCCCAGCATAGCAAAGGCAAATACCGCGTGATTATCACCGCTGGACGGTACGCATATTTTCTTTCCGTGTAAATCCGGAAGGTAACTTTTAATCAGCCCCCATGCTGTGCCATGGAAGGCGTTGGCCGGGTTTTCGATGATTTTATTCATTTGCTTTTCTGAATGAATAAAAGCCGAGTACTTGGCGGCGCTTTCATTCCAGCTGGTTTTGTTTTTGATGGACATTGTTTACCTCGGTTTTCAGATTTTCTAAACCAATTCCCAATAAGTATAAGTATGTGTCGGATAAAATCCAACTTTACAATAAAATGGCTGGCTTAGCGCCCACGATACATGCTTTGCGCCAAGCTTTCCGCAACGCCTGGCGGCTTCGTACACAACCGCCTTGCCCAGCCCCATCCTGCGATAATCCGGATCCGTTGCCAAAGGTTCTAAATCACAATCTATACTGCCCGGTCTATACCACATGCAGCAGTGGGAAACGAAATTTCCGTCCGGGGCTTTTATGGCCACAGCCAGCTCCGGAATAATCATAGGACTCGACATCATTTGTTTTCGCATTGCAATGGTTTCATCATCGTATGGCGGCTTGCCCTCATGATCGAAACCGCGCCACATGACACGATTGTATTGGTGCCAATCCCAACCATCTGCCATGCTTACAAACGAAAACCCTTCGGGCAGCGTAATCGGTGGTATTGAATCGATATCCAACAAAGCAATCCGATCATTGCTCATTGTGGGACAAAAACCCTGGGCCATAGCCCCCTGCATAAAATCATAATCTCCATCCGGTAGCGACAGTATCAATTTACCGTTATCATGCAAATTTTCTTTGGCGTAGGCAACCAATTCGGGTTTCATATAGGCGTAGGCTTCGTCAACACATAGAAAAGCCTCGCCTAAAGGACATTCATATGTTGCGATTGCAATCAGGGTTCCGTTGTCTTCCCATAAGCCGATTTTATCGAGATTATTTTGGTCACGACCGCCGTGAGTTACCGCCCATTCCCATGTACTCCATGACATACGTGATGTCATTTTTTCGGAATCAATGCGAATTAGAAATTCGCGAACTTTTTTGTAATCTTCTGTAAAAAAGGGCTCTGGTGAGTAGTTTCTAAAAGTGACAGCCATGGAAAACCATTCCTTTCGCAACAGTGCTTTAGTTAATATTCATATCGCTATACTATATGTTTTGTAATCCTACCATACCTTATATAGCTATCATAGGCGTGATTTGATTTATAAATAAGAAAGCCATACCGGTTTTGAAGGTATGGCTTTACACGTTAGCGCTGATAACTCACGCTGAAAGTTAATGCTTTCCGTAAACAATTTTTCTGATTGTATCTTCGGCTAGGCTGTATAATTCCGACAACTGCGAAATAGAAGTGCCTGCTTTAAAGGCCTGCACCATATTTTTATTTCTTTGAGCAATCGTATTTCTTGCTCCTGTGTTGGCCCCCCATTTTTTATAACTGGCCGGGGATTTTGGAATATAGACCAGCTCGCCTTGAATGTATTTTTGCATTTCCACCAAAAGAGATTCTGGAAATACAGCTTGCGCTTTTACATATTTCATCCGGCTCACTCCTTATTATAATTTCATAAGGTGCAAAGTCGGAGGGAAGAATAGCCGTGTTGCGTGGGCGGACAATTCCTGGAGAACGACTACCCGAAAGGCTATTGCAATTTACTTATTTACTCCATACAAAGGACGCTGCCTTCCCTACAACTTTGCATGGAGTGCTACATATACAACGCCTACACATTTTGGATACATGGATTTCACCTCCTTGGGAAAATTTATATTGCATAATACCGCTTGATTGCGGTTGGTTTTCGGTTGTGGAATTATTGTAGCATAGGGCAAGGGCATTCTCAACAGAATGGAAACAGCTTGGCCGCCTATAAACCACCAAGCTGTTCCAACAAAAATATCACAGCATACGACCCGCAAAGCAATGTTTTATTTACTTCACCATAACCAATGTCAACGGCATCCCCTGCTCCGGTTTTTCCGGCATCCAAAGTCTCCCTTCTAATGCGGCATACATCAATGTGTAAATTCCAAAATCCCATAAATCCATGTAGGTATGGTAGTCCACGTGAGGCTTATTGATTTTTGGAAAATCTGCTTTGTGCATTGCAGATATTCTCAAACCGAGCTTAACCAGTGTAGGCTCAATAACATCCAGCAATGGCCGATATACATCTGCTCTTAATTTTTCAAGTTGTTTTTGCGTAAATATTACAAAGTTTGGCTTGTATACATCACCATCCCTTGTAATCAAACCATCAGCGATGGCTTCTGCAAGCGCTTCTTTAGCGTGAGCCTCCAGCTTATCTTCTGAAAACCCAGGTTCAATAACCGATGTATAGATCCAATGCAACAAAGGACGTTTTGTATGATCAGCAGTGGCTATATCCGGAACATACTGCTCCCCGGCAAATATGTTGACCCCGAGCCAGTAATACATATCGGTATCAACCCCCGAAATACAGCTGTCAGACCATATTCCACTGAAACCGCCCCACAAGATTTCTCCTGTAAATCCATTTGGGTCAAGGGCTTGCCCATCTGACATGTCGCTGGCTATAACAACATATTTTCCGCCATCCGCCCTGATGGGATAATGCTCCCGATTTTTCAATCGGGTCAATGTTGGACTATTTCTGCTGACAAAACTGATAAACATCGTAATCATTGCCCACATTAACCGTTCCGTTGGAAACTCTGACCCATAAAACCCAATCTCTCTGATTTCGCCTTCGTGTGTCCAAAGATAATCTATCACCTTATCGATTAGTTCTTTCCGTGAGTCTCGGTATAATGTTCCAATGTCTTGTTGATGTCGCTTTGAAATAATCGGAAAGGCAGTTTTGTACTGCTTGCCTTCCGGCACCATAAACTCTCTTGCCACAAGCCAGTCCAGGTCAAACTCTAAATATGGCTTAGGGATACCCGTAAGCGCAATCAGCTCACTAATGGTTTTTGCTTCACGGTAACAGAGCAAGCAAAGATTTTGCCGGATCAGGCTGGCTCTAAGCCATTTTGTATCGGGATCAGGACCTTCGTCCCCTGATGATCCAATCCCCAACCTGCCCGGTCTGTAGAGATACTCCGTTTTTGTTTCCATGTTTTCTATCTCCTTTCGCACTTTTTTTCGCGCATCGAAGAGATGCCATGTGACAGCGCTTACCGTTGTGTTTAACCGTTTTGCCGTTTTGGCAACGGATAGTCCTTCGAGATAGTGTAAAATCATTGCTTCACGTTGAACTCGGCTGAGATTAGAGATTTCAACACGCATTTTTGAAATTTGTACTGACTTTATCTCGTCTGATATTAGATCGTTAACAAAATCTGTACCATCACTGGTTTTTATGACATTATCCAGCCCCGTCAGCTTTTTTTGCTTCGTGCTGTCCCGCAAGTAGTGACACCAGCAGTAGTGTGCCACCTTCCATAACAGATGCTCTGGCTTTTGGACTTGTTTATCCTTTGTGGCTGCCGCAAAAAATTGAGTGAAAACCTCTTGGGTAAGTTCTTCGCCCTTCAGTCTATCCCCTGTTTTCTTTATCGCCCAACTTAATATTTTTGGCATATACGTGTTTGCCATTTTCTCGAAGAAATCTTTATCCACGCTGTCACCTCCTCTCCTATGCTCTTATATATAGTGACAGGAGATAATAAATCTTAGGAAAATCATGAGATAATGAAAAAATCCGAACCTGTTGCCTATGGGCATGGGTTTGGATTTTTTATTGCAGTACGGGGGATTATCGTCTAAGTATGCACTCGGAGAGCTGCCCTCAATCCTTTCTTTACGCCCACCATCAGAATAATAAACACGGATTGAAAACTACTCGAATTAGCGCGCCCTTTTCCATGCTTCCTCGGCTTTTTGAAATAATTCGTCAGCGATCATATCATTATAAAGGTACTCTGCCATTCGGATTTACTATCATGACATCCACCACGCTTTTATTCAATACGTTCTTATCCGTAGTGATGAAATAATTTGATTGGGCTGCGATGGCGCAGGCCTATTTTTTCATGTAGTCATTATAGAGTTCTTCAAATGTGCTGTAACACTTTACAGCGCGGCCTACTTTTTCATATTCGTGCAAATAATCATCCATTGCTTGCAAAAATGCCTTTTGAAATTTTTCAAGGTCATCCGGATCAAAATGTTTCATCAAATTAATTTTCTTTGTGCCACAGTGTTCAAAAGTCATTTCATCAAAATAACTTTGCGCTCCATTAGCTGCGAGGAAGGCATATGATTTATCTTTTTCTTTCACACTGTTCAACACTTTGTTTCTCATATTACACCAAGCCTCTTCGTATGTCCCCTCAAGATTTTCATAAGTCGGGATGGGCTTATCCACATACTTTTGATGCAATTCTTCATAAAGCTCTATTACGCCGGCCAAAAATAAATACGATGCGTTTCTTATCGCTTCTACGGTTTTGGCTTCGATAACAGACATATATAGGTTTTCAAAATCTTTGGGCAAATATTGATATGCCGATAATTCTTCATAATATCTCTTTATGCCGCGTTTAATGCAAGTATTATTGATATTTACACGTGAATCTAATTTACATTCCGGAGGAGAACTGCTAAACTCGCCAAGAGGTGAGACAAATAGATATATTAATGAGTTTGCAAGAAGCGATGAAGGAATTGGAACAAGAATCATGCCAC
>Ga0131853_10003795_pt1 | contig 27144 bp, 12 predicted proteins | sample TergutLab28metaG_FD_92764 | JGI IMG/M metagenome (GOLD analysis project Ga0131853, IMG submission 92764) | Labiotermes labralis P1 segment gut microbial communities from Petit-Saut dam, French Guiana - Lab288 P1 (version 2) (version 2) | ecosystem: Host-associated > Arthropoda: Insects >...
ATAGGACACAAAAGGGGGGTTGGGGGGGGGCACAAACCCCGCCCCTTCCCCCACCCCCCCCCCTTATTTAAAAGACCCCCCCTTAGAACCGGCGCGGCCCCCCCCCCCCCCTGGAACAGTACTGGCTGTAATAAAGGAAATGTGGCCGAAGACGTATAGATATAAAGTACCGAATGGAGTACGTCAAGTCACGATACGTTGACTCAACACATTCCCTCACAACTAACGGTGGATGGCCACAGGGCACTACTGTCGTATGAAGGAGAGCCAGCCACATGCTATGGTGTGGAGACATCGGTCATCTCTATCCGACGTGCCCCATGCGTCGGGACAGAGTAGCGGTGCCTCGCGACCAACACCACATAAAGTACGCGATTGTCGTAGCACCCAGCACATCGAACAGCCACGCAGATCGAGAACGCAACATATGTCATACTGAGCAATAATGCAGAGAACCCTGTGGATCATACGCTACCCAACATGGTGGTGCCACGTCATGAGGACGACACTTGCATAGAAGACACGGACCTTCCACCAACCGTGGAACCAGAATCGCACCGGATACACAGTGATGCACACAGTGAGACGGCACATCAACAACAACAGCAACAAAATCAAATGGACCAAGACACCGTTCCCATAATGGAGGATGCAGTACACAACGCAACAACTACACGAGAGAATAGAGAGCTTCGACACCAGAGCAAGGTACATAAACATGAGCACACAGAACAACAGACAGACAGCATGGGCAAATGCAGCGACAATTCAGACAAGACTACAGAAGGAATGGTCACTGAGTTACCGCAGCAGGATAAGGAAGGAGCTGAAGACGATATGAGGATCAGCCCGAAAAGTCCCAAGAAAATTAAAGTGGAGAAGACGGGAGAACCAGAGAACAAACGCTCTCGCAGCAGCACGCGACGAACATTCCACAAAGACAGGAAGACTTGACACCTCATCCCAACACAACAATCACCCCCCTTCACTCCACCAACCGTCCCAATGAGCACCATCAAATTTGCCACACTAAATGTCAATGGCATAACCGCGCGAAAGAGAGTGGGGATGCTGGCTGAATTTATACATGACTTTGATATAATCTTTGTCCAAGAAGTGACGAGCACGGAGGTTTTGAATGTTCGTGGTAATAACACACACCTAAACATCGGAGCTTCCATACACGGAACGGCCATTCTAGTGATGAGCACGTTGCATTTCACAAACATTACTACTTTGCCCTCAGGACGAGCGATAGCGGCAGACTATAAGGAAATACGACTCATAAACGTTTGCGCACCGTCAGGAACAGCAAGGCGGGCCGACGGAGAACAATTCTATACCTCCGAGCGGCCATATTTGTTTCACGACGGCCCTACCGATTTGCTTATTGGGGTGATTTCAACCGCGTATTACACTCCAGTGACACCACGGGACACTTTAAAACTAGCAGGGCCCTCAAGGAGATGATCCGCGGATTAGTACTGCACGATTCTTGGAAACAGAACCCCGCCCGACCTACATGCACAGACCACCCCCCCCCCCCCTACACCCACCCCACCCACACCCCCCACCCCCCCCCCCCCCCCCCCATGGAGCCACGAGACTAAACCGTTTCTATATAACCTCGGAACTACTGCGCAGAAAAATGGGAATAAAAATTATTACTGTCGACTTCACGGACCACTATGCTGTCGAGATGCACATTACTGTACAAGACACCGACTTACAGAGGGCACGATGCAGATGGAAGATGGACCCAATACAGATAACAGACAAATATCTCAAAAAAGGATAAGCTCTGAGTGTGTAAAATGGCAGACGAATAAACGGCACTATACTGATATAACCATGTGGTGGGAGCGGTATGTAAAAAAAAAAGCCTTCCTATCCTCATCCGCAAAGAAAAGTACGAACCTAACAAAGGCTATAAGCTTATGGAAAATAACCTCTATCAGTGCATATATGACATCTTACTGAGCGACATCCCAGAACCCGCAAAACTACCGGCAATCCAACGGTATAAAGTCAAAATAGTACGCTTACACGCAAGGAGAATTGAGAAGGTCACGCTGGACAACAATGCTCAAGACAAAATGGAAGATGAGGAACCCTCCCCTTCCATATTCTCAAAATGGTCAAGCGACGCGAGATAAGAGTCATCCGTCAAATACTAGATATACAGGGCAACAATGTCTCCGGCCACCTCAACGTCCTTACCTTTGTAACACATCTTCGCCGGAAACATCAACATATAGCGATAGACCAAAAATATGTCACCAGGCCGCAAGGAGTCATACCACTCACCTGTCCAACAAAGTATGCCGACCTGCTTGAGCAACCTATTACCAACGAGGAACACTTATCGGCATTGCGGTCAGGAACCAAGCACAAAACGCCAGGCATCGACGGCTTTAGCCTGCAGTTTTACATCGGTAACTGGGACACTATAAACAGGACCTACTTGAGCTAATGAATCAGATGTTTCTACACAAAAAAAAATAACTCAATAGAAACATGGCATCATAGTCTGTCTGCCAAAATCCAACAGCGACCGGACACTGAATGGATAACGCCCGATCTCCCTCCTGACAACAGAATATAAACTTTTAGCTCGGATAATGGCACGTCGTCTGCGCCATGTCCTAAAGGATCATTTCCACAGGACTCAGTTTTGCGGCGTTCCTGGAAACTCCATACTGGAGGCGGCATTCCTAGTACGAGATGCCATTGCCTACTGAGAGTCATCAGGATCACCCCTTTGTGTACTTACCCTCGATTTACAACACGCCTTTGATCGTATCTCCCATCACTACATCTTTCAAATCTTACGCCGATATGGCATCAGCGAATGGTTCATCGAGAGGCTACACGCCCTATACGAAAACGCCACGGGCTCAGTTCAAATTAACGGAAATTTGGCGCGGCCCATACCCATCCAAAGTGCAGCGCGGCAAGGTTGTCCGTGAAGTATGATACTAAAAGCACTTTCCCTGCACCCCCTTCTTCGCACACTAGAATAGAACCTGCCGGGCATCAGACTAGGCCGAAGTATGCAGAGCCCCCCCGTCGTCGCGTACGCTGACAATGTAACCGTCCTTGTAACCCAACCTGGAGATTTCGCCATCATCTACGAGGCCGTGCGATGCTACGAAAAAGCCACCGGAGCCAAGCTCAACTCATATAAATCGAAGGCCCTTCACATGGGGGTGGTCCAAGCCAGCGACTGCACTCGGAATTGAGTCTCACGACCAAGTCACGATCTTGGAAATCACATATGGAGCCACTACTGCAAAATCGGCGAAAGACAGCTGGGCAGAAGTCTTACGGTTGGTACGTGCACAAGCACGAAAAGTCTATGCTCGAACCCTCTGCTTCGCACAACGAATACAATATGTACACCTATGTCTTCTCGCGAAAATTTGGTATCTGGCACAAATTCTCCCACCCACCAAGGAGCACGTGCAACAACTTACAACTGTGTGCGCCTGGTTCATTTGGCAAGGTGCAATCTTTCGGATACCTGCGTCCACCCTACAACGTCCTAAAGAACAAGGCGGCTGGGTACTGGCGAACATAGATGCTAAATGTAAGACGCTCCTCTACGCCCGACTATGGTTCTTATGTACGAAGAACAGCTCTATTACAACAACACTGATGAGAAAGTGGTACCTCACCGGACCAATTGCGAACACCCCTAATGTACACGGCCTCCCAACCGGGATATCCTACATCCGTGACTATGCCTTGGACATGGCATATGTTGCCTCACCAGGCCCACAAGTACCATGCAAAAGTTAAAAAATCGTCTCTACGGAGTGCTGCTAACAATGGCCACAACGGGCAACGGTACCAGTGAGCTGCGGATTGCCCGTAAATACCCAGGAATCGCATGGTAGCGAGTATGGACGAACGTACACACCACCGAACGTTCCGACCCCATAAAATCAACGTGGTATGCTGCCATACACGAAATAATACCGACTAACGAACGTTTAGTTGCAATTCATCTCACAACTACAACGTCCTGCGTGCGATGAGGGGCAACAGATACACTACTGCATCGACTAATTGCCTGCGACGAAGGACCAGTGGTATGGACTTGGACAAAAACCAGGATAGCGGCAATACTACGCATACACCCCAAACACATACGAGGGAAGTGGACCCTACGCCCGACATTCCATCACTGCCCCCCCCCCCCAAAAGCAGGCGTCGATAATACGGATCGTGGTCCATCTAGTAGCATACCGCCTCCAGACACATCGATACTACTATCTTGCCGAGTACATGGACTTACTGCAACGAGCCCGCTGGAAAGAGTACCACCGAACATCCAAAGACACCCACAGTAGGAAGGTACCTGGATGTGCTATAGTTCCCCCTCCCCATCAGCACCAGATTCGTTTAAAGCCTAAATAAAATGTGACAGTATGGCACCGTACATCTTTCGATAGCAAACACCTCCCATCCCCTCAAGGACTCACCACGGCTGGCGGTGACACTATATAGAGTATGGCACAAAGAGACCAGTAAGGAACATGAGTCAACCTGTTGACTCTGTAACGTGTAAGTACCAACAGACACAGTTTCACAAAAAAAAACCCCCGGTGGGGACGAGATCTTCCGCCCGTCCAGACCGGCCCTGGGACCCACCCAGCCTCCTGTACAATGGGTACCGTGTTCTTCCCGGGGGTAGAGACGGCCGGAGCGTGAGGATGACCCTCACCCCCTTCCAGTGCCGAAGGTCCTGGAAAAGAGTACAGCTAAACCTCTACGCACCCTAAGGGCCTGCGTGGCCTATAAAAAGTGTGAAAGCCTACCCTAATAACAGACGCCGCCACATTCTGAACGTTAGGTTAAAACGGACCAAAAATAACGGAAAGGCAATATTAGTGCGTTTCTGCTCCAGCGGCAGTCGCTAAATATTTATCGGAGCGAAATACAAGTGACACGAAATTTGCAGTTTATGTCCAACTCACTTCTTCCAAGTCTTACACCTTAAGCGATAATTAGAGAAACGGGAGAAAACGAGCTAAAACCCTTTACACTTCTCAGCAGAATTCTTTAAGCCCTAGGCGTATTGCGTTTTAACAGTCTCGAATGGCAAGTGATTTGAAACTGTCACCCAAGGTGCTTCATACCTGCAATATTAATGACCTACTATTTAGCGACTTCTCTAACACATGCAAACAGAACTTGAATGAGAAGTGTTTTATTTACCAACGCTGAGAATTGGTAAGATTGTGTGGTGCATCAAATAAATATGAGTATGGAGCATTGGTGAAAGATACTTGAAAGGAAAGACCAAAGTACGTGGACAAACCCTGCCCCCGGTCACGCTGTCCACCACAAATCCTACCAAAATGGCTTGGAAACAAAACCAAGCAGCTGCGTTGATAGGCACAACGGATATAACAAAGTCGTGTACATCACCTTTCCCAGGCAAAATTTAATAATTGTACCTGGTTATTCCACATAATACTAATAATAAAAGAATGGCACATATGATTTTTTTTCCACGGTTCGGAAGCGACTTGCCGCCCACATGTTTAATAACTCTTCCATGACAACAGGAAACCATCTGTGCATGTTCACAGCCTTCCGTGACCCAAATATGCGACAATGCTTTTATTTATTTGCGGTGCAGTTCAATTAGCATCTATCACAACGAACGGACGGACACAACAAATAAGCGAACAGAGTTCACAGAACTTTCTCGTCCCATATCGCGCCACTTCGCTAAGTAAGATGCCAGCAGTACCCGTGGTGTTTCAATTTGCCTGCTAACACTTGCGCTACTTCAGTGCACTGCTAAGTGCTAAAGACACAAAAGCTAACGCGTGGAAAGTTCAGAGGCTTGTGGCCACAATACGTTTGGAAAATGAGATTTTCCCCTCGTAGAACAAACAAAGGGTAGTCGTACAATGTTCTGTTAGAAAGTAGATAATTAACGAGGGAAGTGGAGCCTATCAACAAGACAGTTCACCTCACTGATGGTACACTGCAACAATCACCATCTCACTGTACGGAGTTCTTTCTGCAGTAGCTAGGACGTTTACAAAAATTAATCCTGCGGTCGTACAAATACGAATGTAGTACTTTTATTAATTATGGATGCAATTCATATTCAATATTTATTTACCCTAGCACTGCACTAATGACGTGTACACAGCTTGCAGTGTTTGACAGCGCTATACGTTTCACATACGAACGATTCTGTACGCGTCAATAACTTTAATGTTTACTCTGCAGTAAACCTTATAATGTAACTTATTAATGACTACAGCAATGTATGTATACACACATATATGCATCACAATTTACGCATTTCATGTGCTTTTCTTTGCAACCACATTCCACTGATCTGCTCTCTCACGTCAACAAATAACGCAGTCGGCTGCCACGGCGTGGCGATCAACATTAAATATAAGTAAAATCGATAAATACAACCTCGCAGATAAACAAACGGTTGTCCCTGCACAAACCATTAAGGCGTATGCAGATATGGACACATAGCTCCACTGAACCTGAAACTGGGTACCAGAAAATTAGTCAGCTTAAAGCCCAGGCTGATTAACCCCCAGTAAATCGCACATATTATCAACTGAACAGATGGTTGGGAGGCCTTTTGAGCTGGTCTGGGCACTTTGGGGAACAGAAAATTATCTTTTTCCTGACTGGAATCGAATTAAGACTCCTCTCCTGTCCATTCCCTCTAAACCGACTCCTTCAGCCCGGCTCCCTGATCGCCCAGACATCTCCAACTAAATTCTATGGAGCCCAAATTGCACCTGCCAATGCATTACGTTTTCCAATTTTTATCGCTGAAGCGCGAAATTAGTTACGAAACAATGACTATGAAGTATAAAACTAAAATTCACGCTTCAATAAAAGCGCACTTCTACCCAATTCTACGGATCAACCGACTGAATTTGACATTCTGAGGATCGTGCATCGTGACATATTCTTATAATAAAACCAACGATGTGAACTAATTCCTCAAGTTTATTTTTGAAATAGAACTCTAAATGTTTCGAACAGGTTTCCTGTCCATTATCAGGAGTCTAGCACTGTATTCACAGCACTAAGTGTATGTCATACAGGTTATGTTGACTGCTTGCTAGCGCGCTCAGGATGTTCCAATCTGATTCCGCTAGCAAGCAGTCAGGAAACCTGTATGACATTAGGAAAAGGTATGCAGTCAAACACAACTTAATCACTGAGGTGTATCAAAAAAGGAGTTTTATCGGACTCCTGTTTTGATTCGGTTTGTCAAGCTATGCGTATGTAGAGATCTCTACACCATGCGCGCGCATGCATGCATATAGCTAGCCCTTAAGTTCCCTAGACAACCTGATGATGGCCATTACAGGCCGAAACATGTAGTTGTTTCCACCACATAGTAATTAAATACACCTCAGTGAATAAGTTGTGTTTGACTGCATACCTTTTCCTAGTTTCACACACACAACGGGGATGACATATACCTGTTGCTGTGTACACAGCGCTAGACTCCTGATGATGGACAGGAAACCTGTCCAAAACATATAGAGTTCTATTCCAACAATAAAATTGAGAAATTAGTGCATCTCGTTACTTTTATTATGAGAACAACCGACTGAAGTTGAAGCAGGAGGCACAAACAGCAGCTACCTTGTTGTAGGCGCTAGTAAGGATAATGGTAAGTATGGATACGACTAGCCCAAATTGTTAAGAATTTTATATTTGGCCGCGAAGCTAATTTACTGCTATCCTTTGGTTGCCTTAATGACGGATTATATTTCTAACTGCCACCATTACGCGTGATAATGGCAAATAAGGCACTTTGCCTGAAGTCAGTGTTGAATATTTAAATAGGTAAGGTAAAGGAAAAGTGCAACCATGTACAGGCACTGAGGCTCTGTACAGGCCGTACGGCCCATAGGGGGAGTAGAGGTATAGCTCTACTCTTTCTTTACCACGGCACTAGAAGGGGGCGAAGGGTCCGCGTCACACCCCGGCCGCTCTTTACCCTCGGGAAAGACCCGGTACCCACTGCACAAATATTTAAATAGGTCTTCAGGTTAGATAATCGTCTATTAGTGTTCACATAAGTGTAGGCAGTGATAATAAACGATACAATAAAGAAAGGTATACAATTCAGAGACCTTCTCCAAACAATGGGAACAGTTGTGGAGATGAAGAACTGAACAACGGCGACCTCCGTTGATGGACGCGACGCACATAAATATTCATGCCGCTCCAATTACAGTCGGCAACGCACTGCATCATGTTCAAAGCAGAATGCTATTAAAATAATTTCAGTCCGGCTGTCCCTTGGGGTCGCATTGCATGACGTGTGTACACTGCAGACATGATACACCCAGAAGACTGGCACGTGACTCTGCCCGCACTCTCGTGCTGTGTAGAGATCAGAAGAAGAGAAAACTCAGCTTCATGATGTGCTTGACGTACAGTGTCCTTCTCAATGTACGAGCGTCGAAATTTCACAACAATCCCAGACCTTTCGTGACGTGTCTGTTCCCGTCTGTCGTTTTGGCATGAAAAGCGGAACCCGCAAAGTCCGGGCAGTTTACCGCTGACACCAAGATTCGTTTCCATGTCTAACACGAATACATCTCGCTTGTTTAGTCTCCTCGTCGAGTCTCCCCAAAAAAGAGTGGACTGACAGAAATGGGAATGGATGTGACCCTACAGGACAAGCCCTAGCAATGCGTTTATCTCAGAATAACGAAAACTGGCTGACTTGTATCACCAGGTGTTAAACCTTCGGACTCTGAAAAACGGTATGCTTATACCAACTGCGAGTACACAACTCCATTTGCCACGCATATTCTCCGCACTAGGAGCGCACAAATCCCTGGCGCAACGTACTAAATTCTGTACGATGCCGCCTAATACTTTTTGGGGGTCCTCGGTAAGGAACTTGATTGACGTCACCATTCCGGCGCCTTGATTTTTTAGGTTTCCCTCGATTTTTGGAAAATGTGTAATCCCTGCTCTATGCCATAAAGTTACTGCATTTGCTTCCCAATTCATTATGATACTGTATCGTATTATTAACGTTTCATTCATTATGCTTATTTGCAAACGCTGTATCAACTGCCGAGGTTTTTTACTACTGTATGAGGATAGATCATGCTTAGTGACGTCGAAAACAAGGGGGGCGAAGAGGAAGTGGTCTACATCCATTGTCGTAATGATTCCCAAAATACTTAAAGCTACAGAAACTTCATACGTTATATAACGTTAAATGTGATGCAAATGGTGATAAACACGGCAGGCAACAACATAGAACGAAACAACAGCGCCCCGTTTGAAAGCAGTATTACGGCACTCGTCTGGAAAAGACATGATTTGTGCTAAGCCATCCTGCCTGGCGCTTATATCATGACACAATCAGTACATTCTGATTGGAAGGACAGAACAAGTCCACAAAAAATCACAAACAGAAAGCAGCCCACTTCCCGAAAATTAAAAACACTACCAACTGAATACGAAAGAAACACTGTCACCACGAGGTGTAGCACTGCTCAAAAGATGACAACATACTGCCACCTGCACCTTGACGAACGAAATATGCCGTGATGCAAGGCATGTCTTGGCCCTTCACAAAGCCAACATGGAACTCGCAAGAAAAAAATATACATTTGCAAATAAATGTGCAAATTATACATTTATATACTTTGCATATTTATTTGTGCCTTTTAGTCCTCAACCAATCCCAGCAGAAGTGCGGATAAAGAAGAGCTGTGATCGCGAGTTCCATTCCCACTGAAGGTACGAATTTGTGAATGTTTCTCATTACCACAAATGATTCAATCATAGCCACACCTTCCAAATATTTCGAGATTCTACTATTATACTCGTGGGCCGGGTAGCTCAGTCGGTATAGCTACTGGCTACGGGCTGGACGGTCCGGGGATCGAATCCCGGTGAGAGGCGAGATTTTCCGCACTTGTCCAGACCGGGCCTGGGGCCCTCTCAACCTCCTGTACAATGGGTAACGGATCTTTCCCGGAGGTAAAAAGCGGCCAGGACGTGACGCTGACCCTCACCCTCTTCTAGTTCCGTGGTCAAGAAAGAGTAGTACTCCCCCTATGGGCCGTACGGCCTGTACAGAGCCTCAGTGCCTGTACAAGAGTGCACTTTACCTTACTTATTATTATACTCTCTCATGCGGGTAAAAGATTGCTCGATTTGTGGAAGAGGTAAGCAAGACCGAGTGATAGCGCCAGGTATAAAAAGCTGTGCAAAAATATAAAAATTACCTCATTTATTCAAGACTACACACTTGTTTACTTGCCGATGCTGTCGGTGTTCCATACTAACAGCGCTGAATGGTAGGAGAGTTTAGCGAATCATGAATTGGGCAATATGTGAAAGTGGTCGTGGCCTAATTTTAAATACTAAACCGTCATTTCACAAAACACCTGTCAGGACACCTGATCTCTGCGTCACGTTTGAAACCGAGAACCTCACACATACTGGATCGCGATGTGCGATGATGTCTGTATTCACTGCAACGTGAAGCTCCATATCATTACACTATGACATCCTCACATCAGTGTAATCGATAATATACACTGTAGCTGAGAGATCCAGACCAAATAACCTTCCTCGATCCTTGTAATTAACCAACTTGACGCACAATTTTTCGTGTATGTTTATTTCTATTCTCTACCTGTTTCGGGCAGCCATGTGCCCATCAACAGTAGAATTATTGTATCGATGCGACACCTGGTTTATGTCACTCAGTGTAGATGACCGTCTGGTGTGCACCTGCACACCAGACGGTCATCTACACTGAGTGACAAACCAGGTTTCGCATCGATACAATAATTCTACTCATGATGGGCATATGGCTGCCCGAAACATGTAGAGAATAGAGATAAACATACATGAAAAATTGTGCGTCAATTTGGTTATTTACAAGGATCATACCAGGATGCACGGTCAACAAAACATTAAAAAAATACCCTTCCTAGATCTCAGCCTACTCTGAACAGCATTAGGTACTTCATGTTTTATTCGCAACTGTTGTCCTCAGGTGCTACGTACATCAGTTCCAATACTCACGGGCCGTACGACAGCATTAAACCCTAAATAAAGCCTTCCGCTGCTTGCAGCATAGAAACCGAGTGCAAGGCAGTTCAGAACGGAGGCGTTTAATCAGACTTCACGCACTTTCAGTGCGACATCATCATCATCATCATGGCATCATTTCTAAGTGTCGAAGATCAAAAGCGAAACTCAGAGAAGATATCTGTGTAAATAGTGTAACAGAATACATATATTTCGGAATAATACATGTGCATGAGAGAAGTAAGATTTATACAGATCATCTACATTTACAAATGTATAAAGTGCTTGATTCCGAAAGTTAAATTTGTCTCCAAAGTCACCAAACCCTCGTCAGCGTGTGGCTACGTAAACCTCTACGAAATACCAGAACAATGGCTCGAAGAACTGCAGCATACACGTATGAAGTCGGAGAGTGTAAAACTTGTCTTTCTCTGTAGCTAAACAACCCAACTCGGGCCTAGGCAGACTTTATTTTTTTTTCTTTTTTTGAGGTTACTGGATACCACAAAATTAGATATACACACTCGGTACGACTCCTCTGAACGAGTGATCAGCTCGTAACAAAGGCCGCTACCTACACAACACACGAAAATGTATGACTTGAGCGGGATTCAAACCTGCGATCCCAGCACTCAAGCGGCTGCAGAACTGCGCCTGAGACCGCACGGTCACCGTGATCGGCGAGTGTAAACTCCGCAAGGCACAAAGAGAGAGTTTCCTACATTAAATTAAAATATAAAAAAGTAAAACATGAAAACATAACCTGCTCTTGGTTACTAGTGTCCTCGGAGGAGCGCTGTGCTCTCAAAACTTACAGAGGAGTAAAGTTGACCCGCGTCAACACACGAGGTTCAAGTACTGCCATGTCTTTCACCGCACGTTTTAACTTCACTCTAAAATGCACTGCATGACCGAATTGCTTCCGATGTTCCTTGCAATGCGACTTTCTCCACAAACCATCTACTTCCACTTCTCTTTGTTTCGAATATTTCTCTTAGGCCGCCACAAAACTGTACTCTGAGTTTCCAAACTGAACCTAAATTAAGATCTACAACCTGTTATTCCCAAGATCGAAACTGGCACAAATCATATAGGACACAATCACTATACGACACCCAGTCAGGAATTCAATGGAATGTACAAAATTCCCTAAGGGCCCTAAAGTCTCCTACGAAAGCGCGATGCAAGGTCCGGGTTATGTTTCTCCTTATCTTGTGGGCTGTAAATATCACGCCTACAAATGACAGGTCAATTCATGAGGAAATAAAAAGAATTTGGAATGAAGCGTTAGTGCCCTAATCAAGAATCTCAGTCAGGTTAGTCCCTGGCCCGGTCAAGATTCCAACCAGACACCTCCCCAGTGTCTACAGTTTTACAGCCTCGTCGACCTGTTCGCTGAATCCCGTGAGCAATAATGTCACAGACTGTTACTGAGAGACAAATGAACGGTGGCAGAGCAATGTTGAGGTGGTGATAGGATGGTAATGTGTTACACGAATGATGTTTTCATAAAGCCGCAGCCACGGTCTGACGGCAGCTGCTGTAATACTGCAAGATTACGTCTTTGTCCTTAATGCAGTTAAGCGAGCGCACAGTAGACATGCCAAGACATGCTGTATTCGGCCAAATTCAGATACGCAAGTCAGCTTTAGGAAACACGCTCAACGTATGTTGGCTAACATTCAACAACGCTGTTCACCACATTTCCTACACTTCTTTTAATGCCGACCTCTTAAGGTGAGTCCACACTTGTAACGTTACCGCGTAACGTAACACCGTATCGTGAGTGTGAACGGGGCTCGTGACCGCGTAACGTATCAACAGTTGGTTACGCGGTCACGTGATGCTGAACGTTCACACTTGCTCCGGCCGTAACCGTATCATCCCTTTTATTGTGAGAGCCAAATACCGACAGCGCACCGAACAAGCCCGTAACGTGACGACCGCGTAACCAACTGTTGATACGTTACGCTGTCACGAGCCCCGTCCACACTGTCACGATACGGTGTTACGTTACGCGGTAACGTTACAAGTGTGGACCCATTTTTAGACTACGTGAAATGATTATGTAATCCTACCTCACCACACACAAATAAACAGCATCAAACATGAATGCAACGCACATCTTCTGATTGAGTCGTGCAGTTTCCAAATGGTATGCTCGTTATTCTGCATTTGACGTTGGTCTGCATGTTTATCCATTACAGACATAAGACTACTAGTCCAACGACTTAATCAAGAGAACAGGTACCGTGACGTACGCAGTCGTGGATTGCATTATTAAGAACTGAATATATGGAAAGGAGTCACTTTTGACAAGTTAAAAATCGCTCAACTTACCGAGACATTTCCTACCCTAACTATGAGCCAGATGAACCCAGTCCATTTCCTCACCATTTAAGATAGTTCTTTTACTATGAGCTATCCCGTTGTGTTGTAATAACAAAGTGAAATTTATTACCGTCTAAAAACACAACAATATCCTCAATAATGACGGTAATAAATATTTATTATTACAACATAACGGGATGGCTCGTATTAAATTTTTAGCCAGTCAAGCTCGTTCCATCAACCAATATAAGAACATCAGAACTAAGGTCTTGAAGTGGTGGGCTAATATATATTTCAATCGACAGTGTCTAATCAAGAAAATCACCCCCCAAAATAGCCTAGAAGTTAACTAAAAAGTGTTTGTCATATTATTGATGACATTTTTGTGTTTTTAGACGGTAATAAATGTCACTTTATTAAGATAGCTCGTCAGATCCATTGCAATGCAATGCCACCCCCTATAATCTTGTACATAAAGCCAGCTTGGTGCACAATTTTTCTTAGTACATTTATTTACTTTCTCTACATGTTTCGGTCGACTGTGCGCCCATCATCAGGAGAAATAACCGTATCTGTGCGACACTTGGTTTTTATCACTCTGTATGGATGACTGTCTAGTCTGCCGGTTCCAAGGAGTACATCCTACATACTGCAGTTGACACCTCTACTACTAGCACAACGAAACAACTGATACAAGTCAGGAAAAGCACTGCTTTGCTTCCTGCAAGATCGAGACATGGACCATTCAAGTAGACGACAAGCTGTTATATCGATATTGAATTAAAGATAGTCGTGTACAAGATCAGCTCAGGGCAATTGCAGAGGGCACTTCCGTTTCAAGCGTAGTTCCATGTATCTGACGAAATACAAAGCTATTTATGGATATTGGCCTAAGCACCTTCGGATTTAAAATATTAATGTTCCTTCCCATGTCGGTATCCCGTCTTTAAATGCGCTTAACCTTTCGGAATTCCTCAAAAGAACCACGCGGGTTTCGAAAGACGGGGTTTTGAAATCGCTGATACAGGCAGTTCTGTTGAGTTTCATATTGCAGTGTAATTGATGGATATTTTTATGAAATAAATCCTTGTCCAATTACATCCCTTTGATACTCATTTCTAAACGCTCGTGCATATTTAGTACATTATTTATCAAAAATAGGGTAATTCTATCACTTCGTTCATGGAAGGAGAAGTACTGGGCAGTATTATTGTATGGTTTCCATGGGGAGAGAAACATTAAATTAGTTTCACTGTGTATAACGTGTCAGTATTCCGACATGCTACAGCGATAATCCGATTTGACGTGACGTACGCAGTTCAACCGAAATATAACAGGGCATTCCAAAGAAGTGTGTATCATCATTTAATCCGCAAAAATGACACAATGGATTACATTCGTAAACAAATACGTTATTATTAATCCACGTACCGTAAGTGACATAAATGAGCTAAAGTGAATAAACGTAATCATCACAATGACTACGTGTATTAATGCTGCATTTTGTGCCAGTTGATTTGGATACCAATAAGTACGGTTACATTCAATAGCGGTGTGTGTAAAGTGACGCGCTAATTACGTACAGCACAAAAGCGTGGTCATTACTGTATGAAACAGTAAGACTGCGTCGTCTATTTAACTCATCGTGGCACGGTTGAATACTTCATTCGTCAACGATTGGAACCGATCAACAGACAGGGGACTGTGTTCGTTAATAAAGAATGCACGTACACAAAACAGCGTCCGGGTTTATATCATGACAGACGCTTAATTTAAATAACAGGCTGAGTCGCGCTGTAGAGTGCCGGAAGTGTAGTTGGGAAGCGTTCGGTGGTACGGCGGAGGGAGGGGGGGGACTGGTTGGGGGGACTTTGCAGGCGTTCGCCCAGAACCAGCTATACGTTGGCCAGGACGATTTGCATGGGGCGAGAAGTCAAAGTAAATTTTGTGTCTATTACACAATGGACTCTCAAAAAGTCTGAAAACTCTCACTGCTGACAAACCCCCTCACAGAAGTCTGCAGCTACTTCCTTGCAGAGTGCCATTCACCGTACATTAAAAATCTGCTACACAGTATAACTGCAGCGGCTCAGTTTGGTCACGATTGGAAGGATGAGAGAGGGGACGGTCCGATATTCCACTGCAGATATACCGGAAGACTATAGAAACCGGAGCCTTTCCGAATGCAGGGCAGAAACTGGGCTGAGACATTCACTTGCTGCTTTGTTATGTTCGTTTGTTTATTTAACGACGATATCCGCAGCGCAACACTACGCACAGCAGAACGGTAGATCGTTGAATAATGAATTGAAAAAATATGTGGACGGAATGGACTGTAGTTTAGGTACAGTGTTCGCACTTGCCGACAGGCACTCAGAAAAGTCAAACAACGTCAGATAAGACCTTAAGTTGAGGCATCCCCGTGTATGTAACAATAAGTTAAGGATAATGTAGGTCGAACACAATTAGTTGTTTTCGACCTACTTTATCCTTAACTTATTCTCCGACAGGACATTCAACGTACCGGCCAAGATTCGAACTTAGTACCTACCGATTACAAGCCCGAGGATTTCCCGCTTTAGCCCACTTTCTTGATACAGAATTGTCAAATATACTATAACTCAAGAATGCTCATAGCGTACCTTCCTGATTTTACAATGTAAGACAGATGCACGCTGAGAGGAAAGGGCGTTGACTAGATTGATCTGGCTCACGACAGGGACCAGTGGCGGGCTCTTGCGAACGCCGTAATGAATTTTCGGGTTCCATAAAATTCGGTGAACTTCTGGGCTATTTGAGATACTATTCGATCTTCAAGAAGGTCTCTGTTCCTTGGAGTTCGTTACGTATGTATTTGGACAGGTGTTTGCCTGTGTGTAAGAGTGTGTGTGCGTGTGTCTGTAACTGTGACATGCGTGCGCGCGCGCGACTTGGTGGTGAGGGATGCTCCGTCGCATCTAATAATTTGTAAGGCAATGGCCAGATTTTTCATTAAACTATGCACGAATATCATACCAGGTTTTCCGCCTTTGAAGTTTATTACTGCTTGTCAAAACATCAATATGCTGACCACGAGAACTTTCTAATAAGGGGGCGATGTGCCCTTCGCCCGATTTAATTTAGAGCCATAAAATTATTCTTGTAAAACACGCAACTTCTGTTGTGGTCCTTTTTCAGTAGATTCCCCACCCAATTTAATTTAGACCATGATATTATATTAAATAAAAATGATTAAACTTCTGTTGCGGTCCCTTCGGTAGATTGTAAGGCAACAAGGAATCCAGGAACACGCTTAATCACCTTCCCTTTGCAGCGTGATGACTGCAAAATTCCTACGGTCAGAGGTACATCTGGACAAATTACAAGTCTTCAAATTTAAGGCAAAAGTGGAAAGTTTCACAGAAATACATCAATAAACCGTGTCCCTTTGTATGGTAATTCTAAACTTCTTGACAGATGAGAGTACCTGGAAAATATAAGGAGTAATCAGTATTGTCAAAACTCACTGCCGTAACGGGATTCAGATGTATAATACAATTAATTATATACGTCAGCACTATCTTCTTTTTTATTTATACATAAGGCTACATGTTTCGACCCATCAGTCGGTCATCTTCAGGTCTACATAGCAGACTAAGCCTTTGGTGCTGTGTGCACGTTGGGATCCCAATATGTTTACATTAGTACAATACATAAAATCTGGCAAGTTTCTTTGTTAAGGACGAATAAAATATGTAACACGCATTTATCTGGTTAAAATGTTTAAAATCATGGGTTGACATTTTACAATTAAAACAGTTCGTATTATCACTTGCGTATCCTGTGGGAATGTGAGGTTCTAGTATATTATCGTCCGTCGGAGTGAGTTTTATATTTTAGAACCTCACACTCCCACAGGATGCCCAAGTGATAATGGGAACTGTTTAGTTGTTAAATGTCAACAAATGATTACAAACATTTTAACCAGATAAATGCGTGTTAAATATTTTATTCGTCCTTAGCAAGGAAACTTGCCAGATTTTATGTATTGTACTAATGTAAACATATTGGGATCCCAACGTGCACACAGCACCAATGGCTTAGTCTGCTATGTAGGCCTGAAGATGACCGACTGATGGGTCGAAACATGTAGCCTTATGTATAAATAAAAAGGTAGTGCTGACGTATATAACTAATTATATTATACATTCATTCTAGCAGTTCGTGGTGCCTTCTTTCCAGTACAAGGGATTCAGGTGTGTAAAGTTAACATATGAACTCGTCTCACTGGACACAAATTACTTAAACCCGAGATTAGAAATAGTCGGACTGCTCGAACAGCCGCAGAACAGGGAGCTGCAGAATATGTTCTGCAAAGTGGCTGCGCACTTAATTAGCATGTTGCAACCCGAGCAAGGCATCATCAAACGGCTTTCATAACTGCGAACCTTTCCACGTGTCTTTGCGGGCTGCCATAGCGAGATGAGACCAACAGGGCGGCTAAATTAAGTCCTTTGCACAGACGCTGTCCCTTCTGACTTGCTCTAAGTACCGCCACACACACACGCGCGCACGCACACGCACGCACACAGCGTGATTAAAGGAAGCAAAATGGACGTTGGTGCTGACACTTCTGATATGTGTGCTCGAATTCGCTGGCTTGATTGTCGGGTCTGAGACCAGCTACCATGACAAAAAAAATTATCGTGATCTTCTTCAGTTTCGCTACACTATGGTCTCTTCCTTGCAGTCCAAACCAGGCCACAACAATCACAGACTTCGACTGCCTGCAAGCCTGCAAACGAAGCAGCCGAGGAATTAAACTTGGTAACTCCCCTACACTGATATATGCGTGGGATCACAGGACGTAAAACTTAGCTGGTGTCAAATAGTTACATGGTATATCGCCCTGCAGATTTCTGCACGCGTCTCTTTGTCGTTGTTCGTTAGTCATCAGCAGACGGTAGGTAAATAACCTACAATGAGAAACGGAGGCATGACAATTACGTAAATGACGCAGATGATACTTTACGAGCGATTTCCTGCTTGTGAAGTATGTCACCCTTGTCTTGCACTCCTCATATCTTAAACACACAATTTAACAATATAATATCCTATATGAGCGACGGATTCATTATCACATAGTTCAGACCAGCCCCGAGACCCGCTCAGCCTCCTGTTCAGTGGACACCGAAGTTTTATCCCGGAGGTAAAGCGGCCGGAGGGTGATGCTGAACACTCACCTCCATCTAGTACCGAGATTAATAATGAGTGGGGCTATAGCTGCACTCCCCCTGTATGCCTGCAGAGTGTATATGGTCACCTTCACCTTTAACATCAGACTCCTGTTCAGGTTATTTATCTCAGTATTTAACCAACTTGATGCACAAAATTTGTTTCACAATAAGTTCTATTTCATACCTCTACATGTTTCCAGCACATGTACTCGAAACATGTAGAGGTATGAAATAGAACTTATTGTGAAACAAATTTTGTGCATCAAGTTGGTTAAATACCGAGATAAATATACTGAAATGCACGATCAACAAAACGTCAAAATCCTGTTCAGGTTTCTACAAGAACATTTTCTTTGTTACAATCGTTGGGGAATTACCGAAAAAAAAAGTTCTTCTATGGTAATGTAACAGAAGTCACGTTAATTATTAACGTCGTATGAATTCTCTGCTCTCTACACATAAACATAACACATAATATGGAAGTCACATCACTTATGTCCGTACGCAAATTTCCTCCCCAACATTGCTACACTAACTTCGACACATTTAGTTTAAGAGATGAACATTAAAAATATATTAATCGAATTCAATTTAGTTCGCATCGTTCCATTATAGGCCAAAACCTTACTTTACAATCTCCAACAACGCTTCTTACCTTTTCCAGAATCTCCGCCATGTGTGGTCAATCAATTCACGCCTACAACTGTGTCCGGTGTTCACATTACAGAGCTCTCGACTCGGTTCATTTTTACCAAAATACGAACTAAACAGGAAATATCCAATGTACTATCCAATGTAATATCTCGTCCCCTAATTAGCAGAAAGTCTGCTTCTGTAACAAACAAGCATCGAATTTCTAGGTACAGATGCGCGCGTCCCCAAGGGGACGACCGGAAACTCCGCTTACAACAGAATTAAGCACTCGGCTTGAAACTCCTTTTTTACGTTCACTTTAAATAACCGTCGCGCCGATTATTATTTTTGCGATGTTGAGTACTAACATACTTGGACTTTCCCGTTATGTTCCTGTGTGATATTACATTTCCAGCAGCGCACAGGCTACGGTACATTGCCTAATAATTATGAAAATCACAATTATTCTTCAAGGGCTGTCAGATTTCATAACAGACTCAGCCTACTTAATGGCGTGGAAGTTCAGAGCAAACACGTCATTGCCTCATCATTAGGTTGCGTTTCATTTGTTTAGAAATATGACCAAATGTAAAGTTTTTGTATAGGAAAGCATTCCAAGGTTACTTTCGTACATTTTATATTTTCTAAACAATTATCCCTACAAAATAAGCCCAAATTAGCAAAATGTTTCAGGCACGCTTGAGCTGTTACAATGAACGACGCTTCTTTCGATTACAATTGCTATTACTCCCCGCAATAAATTTTAATGTTATTCACGTAAATTCTGGACTGGATATTAAACACGTTTACAAAACCAAATTTATCACAAAAGTGAACAAATGGTTTGCTAATGGACGCTAAATCCGTTCAGCGCCAGGGTGCCCTAATGACGTCGTGAGTTTTATCTGCAATAAAAATGACTACAGGTCAGCCTACTGAACAGAGGCTACAATTTCGCATCTTTCGTGTTCTACGAACAGCCTGCATAAAGTGAACACATAAAGGAGAAGCACCTTCAGAGTGTCCGCTTTCCCTTATGATTAATCTCCAAACTACTAAACACATCTCTATTACATCTGGTTCTGTGCACGCCACGATCCATCTAGTGCTGCGGTAAAAATGAGTGGAGCTATACGTCTATCCCCCCCCGCCCCATATGCCTTCATGGCATGAACATGGACCTTAACTCTTTTTACCTTTCCCCAGGCCTATGCATATCATGAAGGCGTAGAAGGGAGTGGAGTACTGCTCCATTGATTCGTGGGTCGCTTAGTCTGAAGGCTAGTCGATATAGCGGCTGAGCTATCCTAGTTCTGTCGTGTTTAAAAACTACTACACGGATTTCTGTTTGGCTCGAAATCATCGTATATAAACCCTACATAATCTCCGGGGCAAATCGTCAAAAGAAATTTTAAGTGAATGTCGAAAAGCAAATCTGTACGTGCTACAAAACATAAATACAGTAAAGGACTATAACAGTCATTATTTCCTTACACAGTCTGCTTTTGAAACTAGGAGCGTATAATCTTTGCGTGAGTGGGAGGCGCGATTAACTGCGCAAGGCTCGGTTTGTGTCTCACAAATTGACATCAGCGCCAATACGTGGGGATCGCTTATGCACTCTTGTTTGTCCTTCTTCTTTTGTAACTACACCCGATTCGTGTCTTACCTTCTACGCTATTCCTCCGTTTCTTAAATATCTGGCACAAGCAGTACGTGATCTTGCATGGCTATGAGGCTTACGGAAGACCAAGAGAAAAAGAGAAAGCCGTGTCAAACATCCGTTACCTGACCGGGATTCGAACCCACTGTTCCAGTGTTATAGTAGTTGATTGGTTAATACGGGTCACTAGATTCCATAACTGTATTCCAGAAATTTGTCTGGCTCACTATTGAAACAGAAGGCTATGCAGTGCCTTCTTCACAGACTTTTCAGTAAACGGTATACAGGAACGCATTTTATAATGTTCATCTATAGTCCCAATGCAACGAAACACTGCAGCCAAAGTCACGTACAGCAAAACCCTGTCCCGAGTAAGAAGGAAGTGGAATGTAGGCCTTCCAAAATGCAATGAATTCACATGAGTAATGGCAATGTGACCCGTGAAAAAGTTCAGCTGGGTCTACAGATGAAACCGAAGTTTAGTCTCAATACGCCAATTAACCAGTCGAGTGTTCTGCATTTACCTCGCCAAGCTAATAGCATAGACACACAGAAATGCGTGTGCTGAGTTTCCGTTTGCACAAATCACAGTTCGTTAGCAGCCGTGAAGTGGTTGTGCCCTGCTGTTAACACGCTCCATCCGTTCCAGATAACTTTTAAACGTTATTTACAGACAGACATCAATACGGTTATCACTCATGTTTATCAGAGCGTATCCCCAATGAATTAGAACTTCTTCTGCCCCTGTATTAGTCTCTCTGCTTCTTTTATTTCCCTCCCTTGTTTCGTCCTCCTGTCCCATCATTCTTCTCTTCTTTGTTCGTTAAGAGATCGAGATAAGGAAGCAAATAATTCTTCGAATGTGTCACTTGGGTAGCCAGCTCACACACATTTACCATCATCAAAGAGTAACAGGAAAAACTGTCCCTGTTCTTACAAACTATGCCGTGAAGAAGAATTGGGTCGAGGGAAAGCTCCACTATTCTTTAACACAGGTCTCAATAAGACACTCAGAGAATATCTGCGGCTACAGACTATTCAATAATAGTGTTATGGAGAAGGAAAGGTAGAACTGTGTGATAATGCAAAACAATTAGACCCAGGATAGAGTTATGTATTTCGGGCCCTATTAGGAAGCCAGAAAACATACAACGTTCTCAAAAACTCAATCCATGATAGATGAATAGTAGTGTTGATTACGTGAGATAACACTTTAAAAAAAAAGAGGTATATCAATCCCATTACAGGTCCCGAGGTGCCCACAGGGTTCCAGAAAGTTAAGGTTCCAAGATTACGTGACAATGGCCCAGAATGGTGTCAAGGTTGTCAGCCTTACGCACCGGCCGCTTTTACCCCCAGGAAATACTCCTCGTACTCATTTCTGTCAGAGGCTGAGTCGACCCCAGGGCCATCGTGTGATCGGAAGGATTATGTCAATGAAAAATTACAATGACACCACCTGGAATCGAACCAGCGACCTTCCGATTTGTAGCACAGCACCTTAGCCACTGTGCTACCGCGGTCCCCCACCAAACACTTACTCAATTACAATTTACGATATGGTCCAAATACAAAACCGCTCTGAGCAGCCAAAGTCTCTAGAAAGTACCGCCGAATCCCATAACTCACACCCAGCAGGGCCGAAACCCTCAGAAAATAAAGGTCTTACGTTCATTTTTTTTATCGTTGTACCGTGCATTTTGATATCTATAGACGACATAATTTTTTTTACCGAATCTTAATCAAATATAACTTTAGCTAGGCTCTAATGAAGGCTCCATGAATGTGGTCGTGCTCAAAGACCTATACATGTAGGAGCAAGTCGAAGTGATTTTTAACGTAGATTTTAAAACTTTGTCAAGTTTAATAAAGAGTGCATTTGTTGGTGTGTGAACTTTATAAAGTCTTAAATTCACTCTGCACTTCAAGACTTCGTCAAGGACTGACTAGTGGTCCTCCCTTATTAAAACACAGAAATCACTTTAAAAAAAAAAAGATACGAAACCTGCAATTCGAAACTCGCCAACTGCGACTGTATTTGCTCACGTCTTGACATCAGAATTCTGGACTGTCATAGTACTGAGATACAAGCAAATACTGAATCACTCGAAAACGCGAACGCAATTAAAATGCTTAGCAAAGACCTTAAGACATAAACAACACACATTCATGAAAAAACTAAAAATGTTTAAATTCTGACTTTGTCACATTTCTGTTCAGGATCTTCTGATTGCCTGTCTCCTACATTAAACACGTAAGTACGAAAATATACAAGCCTCCCCCTGCTGTCTTGAATGACTGAGCAACGTGGGTTCTACATTAAGGTGGGAGGGGGGGAATGGAATGTGCTTAATAAGTGGATGCTGAGGAGAACAGATGAACCTTAAGAAGAGGGAAATAAGAGCAGAGGGAAGGAAACTGCACGATAAGGGCTTTCATAATTTCAGCGCGTCACATAATATTCTTAAGGGTGATCTAATCAAAGGAAATCATGTGTGCGGGATACGCAGCAGGGTAAGGGAGCTAAGAAAATGGTGCACACTTCAGTACGGGATAACACAAGGAACACGCCCTGGCAAGATGGCGGAATTAAATTTTAAAAAAAAAACTGTAAACAAAAAGTGCTAAATACTGGCGTCAACAAATGAAGACGGATAAGATAAGTGGGTCGATGTAGGAAGCACGTGAAATATGAAACATGTCTAGAGATTATAAAAGGTTTATTATTCACCAACTGACGCACTAGCGAGTTGTCTTAAAAACAATATTAAAATTTACATTAAAACAGCTCCGACATATTTCGGTGTTACAGTTACACCATCAACAGGGAGCGCATTAATTTGTGCTTACTAAAGTTACAGTTGTTAAAATAGTCCACTAAAATACATCGGTGTGTGGTTAATACGGTGGTGGTGTGGCTGCATATATTAGGTCCTTATTGGTGTATGTGTGTTGCACTGTTCGGCAATAGACTGCCGAACAGTGCAACACAGTGCTGCGTGACCAGTGTCTAGATCTAACACGCTTAAGAATGCATTGAATCCACTTTCGAGTTCAAGCCACCTGAAGGAATAAAGAAACCCCGACACATCGGCAAATACTACAGTCGCCATTTAAGGGTGAATGAATCTTGGGGATATAAGGGAGCACTTGGATAGAACTGGCTGTGGGCGGGATGTAGGAGGTGACAGCGCGATCGGTGGAGGGAAGACCGCGGTACTAACCCTCTAAAAATTAAAATAGTTAGTGGTATTCCTCAGACTCACCGGCCTTGTCCGGTTACAATACAACAAAATTAAGAAGGACAAGTTCTTTCAAGACCCGTTCGTAACCGTATCTCGTTAATTTCTGTTCAGCTAACATGGGATGGGCTTTCGAAAGCCGATGCGCCTCTAATTCAAAGCACAATGACAAGCTTGTAATGTTAAGACGTACTTGCGTGCTACGAATGAGACAGGAAAGTCTGTGTAGCAGGGATGCATTGATTGTGTGATTCGTTACTGTAGTATGACGAGACAATAGAAGCAAAGTGCTTATAGTTGTGTCTGTCACACAGCTGTGTTAAACCAGCAGTACCGGAAACACGCATGTCACAAGCAGGAACTATGACCTTCCAGCTATTCGTTATTAATAACGTCTCCATTATTATCAGAACAGTTTGATTAGTACTCCACTGCACTTGAAGTGACGCCGGCGGGCATTAACAGGCTGAATAATTACGCCCACTCCTCAAACGTTAATGCTTCAGTACCTACAAAGTTTTTAGCACGAACAATAACAATGAGCATTCCCTTAACTTATATTCATCTCAACTACACCTAACTGCTACTGCTGCTCCCAGATATCAACGTCCTTGCATACAATATTATCGAAGTCGTTAACCGTTCAAAAACCAGTGGTACCACCTGCAGTAAATTGAATAAACTCTGAATTTTGATATGCGGCGGGTTTCGTATGAATCTCATAACAAAAGAGTGATCGATTCCCTATACACTCTTTAAGGACTGGTGTTCATAATGGACACGGACTGTGTTCTCTCTGAGGTACGAACTGGAATTTTTAATATAGTTCAGATGAACGCGGCCGCGAAATGCATGCGATAAAAATTGATCTGAGGTCCGCGTATCAAGAACGAGGTCAATGAAAAGATGGCACTATGGACCGAGCTAATAACATTCTGGTAGTGATGGTGTTCACAGAATCAAGGAATGTGATGACCGAACACAGATATATATCTGTCTCACGGGAAAAAAAAATAATGAGATTAGGGATGTCTGATAATAAGAAATACTAATGCCAAAAGGATATGAAAGTCTCTCAGGCTCTGATAAAAGACAGAAAGATCGAAGGTGTTTCAGAACAAGGTATACTAGACCAAAGAGGAACTAAAACGTCTCCCGGTCTGAGAGAGGAACACAGATTAAGGAACACGATTGCTAGAGATATTACGAGAACAGGAAGTTGAAGCAAAGGGAAGGTGAAGACGGTGATTTAACAATTAGCTCAACGATCTTACGCTTCACCCCCACCAAACACATGGGCGGATAAGGCAGGGTGGTCGGATCGCCGAAATGCGTAACGCTTTATAGAAATTCTCTACAAATACTCTAGTAACAACGATAACGAATATTTCAAATAAAACGCGTGCGACAAGCTACAAAGATAACATGCTCGAATCTCGGACGGAGTAACACACATGGTGAAATACATAACGTGAACAAAATTCCGGCCGAAATTTACAAGAATATGGTATACTTCTAATTCGGAAGAAGAAGTAAGTGGTTTATCTGCCAGTGTGATTAGCAAAAACCGGGTTAACGTGCCTCTGTGGACTGACATGACGATACAGATTACTCCGACTGTGAAGAAAACCAAGACCATTTCAAAGCGGTTCATCTGCCAGTCGAGACTCAAATCGAGTAACTCCTTAATAAAAACACCGTGGGAATTGCTTCAGCTGACACAGAAGAAGCTAACAGCTAACTTCTGAGATGATGAACCTTTGGTCCCACCATAACAGAAGGCTTTGTAAGAGCAACAAATCAAATGCACCGTACCGCCTAGTTCGAAAACCAATCAGTTAATTAGTAAATTATTTACGTAGCTGAACTAGCAACTTATTTTGTTAGCGAAAAATTGGAGTTTTTCTTGTCCATGCCACGGATGCACAAGGAAAAAGCAGGGGTGTAGCTCCACTCATTCTTAACCTCGGGTATAGAAGGCGATTTAACTTCACGACCCGAATGCTTTACCCTTCGGAAAGAACGCCAGTGCCCTTTGAATAAGAGGACGGGTGGGAGTGTACCAGAATTCAAACCCCGAAACCCGGCTCGACCAGCAAATATATATAAATGTAACTGAAGAATAAAAAACCAACTAGATGTCACTTATTATTTTATTGTACTTCTTAAAGGCTCAACATGTTTCGGGCATTACTATGCCCGTTATCAGGATCTCGTGAGTATGATGTTGATTACCACATGGGTCGTTTCGGTCTGTTGGGAGGTTAGGTGCGGTTAGGCTGGAGTAGTGTCCGGGCTGCAGGCTAAAGCACAACATATATATATGTGTGTGTGTATTATATATACATATATATGTGGTAGATATATTTGTAAAGGTGACAATATCCGATACAACGATGTTTTGAAAGAGAAAGTTCGAAAACATGACCACCGCGACATACGGACGTTAGTCTGTGCTTCATCTACCACAATGTACACAACAAGAGGTGCGAAGACAAAACCAATGACAAGGACCTTTTGACGAAAAGAATCGAAAGCGTTGTAGAGTCTCTAACTCCAGATGTTCTCACTCGACGTGGCAAGCATTAAGACTCCACTGAAACGTGAGCAGCCTGACGAGTAGGTACAAAGTTCAGGTAAACTTTCACGGAGTCTCTGTAGCGTTGTCTGTCATTCATGCCTTAGCATTAATTGCTACATGATAGCCGAGCAGCACAGCTCTAAGACACAGTATGTATTTTCGTTGTTACACCGTGCATGTTGTCGAGTTACTCAATTATTATAACAACTACTGCACATATAAAAAATTTATAAAATTTACACATTAAAACATTAAAACGCTCTATATTGTGACTTTAGCAAGGACGATATGGCTCCCTGATGATGGTCCTAGGACCGAAACATGTCGGAGCGTTTTAATGTTTTAATGTATAAATTTTATATATGTGCAGTAGTTGGTATAATAATTGAG
>Ga0131853_10003797_pt1 | contig 27141 bp, 23 predicted proteins | sample TergutLab28metaG_FD_92764 | JGI IMG/M metagenome (GOLD analysis project Ga0131853, IMG submission 92764) | Labiotermes labralis P1 segment gut microbial communities from Petit-Saut dam, French Guiana - Lab288 P1 (version 2) (version 2) | ecosystem: Host-associated > Arthropoda: Insects >...
GGGGGATGGTGAAGGCGTGGGAGAAGGCGACGGTGAGGGGCTGGGTGACGGCGAAGGGCTTGGCGACGGTGAGGGGCTGGGTGACGGCGAAGGGCTTGGTGATGGTGAAGGACTTGGGGTTAGCGAGATGCTTGGGGTTGGCGAGGGGCTTGGGGTGGTGCTTGCCCCGCCAATTAATTCAAATCTGATGCCGTTTTCAATCGCGTAGGTATGCGCGTAGGAATTTTCATAGCAACGAATGAACACATTCGGCAATATATGCTGCCCATGGGCAGCACCAATAATAATAAAAGCGTTACTGTCGATACTTCTTACGCTGCGTGGGATTGTCACGCTCGTTAGTTCAAAACAGTCGGAAAACGAGTCTTTGATTTCCCTCACGCCTTCTTCGATGATTACGGTCTTGAGCGGTGTACGGGTAAAAGCAAATCTGCCAATGACTTGCACGTTACCGGGTATGGTCACGCTTGTTAGCCACGACCTGTAAAAAGCGCTTTCATTAATCTCGGTCATATTGTTGGGGATAATCACACTCGTTAATGAGGTGCAACCCCGGAACACATACCAACCAAGATGGGTCACGCTGTTAAAGACCACGCTTGTCAATGAGGTGCAATCCATAAACGCGTATTCTTGTATCCTAATCACGCCGTTCCCGCTGGTGCCTATAATCACACTTGCAAGTGAGGTGCAGTCCGCAAACGCGTGACGTCCAACCCTGGTAACGCTGTCCGGTATGACTATATTCGTTAATGAGGTGCAGCCCCGAAACGCATCAAATTCAATTTCGGTCACGCTGTCCGGTATGACTACGCTCGTCAATGAGGTGCAGTTCCGGAACGCCGACGCGCCAATTGATATCACGCTGTTTGGGATGCTTACGCTCCTCAATGAGGTACAACCGTTAAACGCGCTGTCCCTGATTGTGGTCACGCCGTATGGGATAGTCACGCCCGTTATTGTAGTGTTATCCCGGAACGCACCTGCGCTGATACTGACTACGCGATAACCGTCGAGTGTAGACGGTATTACGACATTGCCGCCGGAGCCAATGTATTTAATTATCGTTACGGTGTTAAGGTCGCCGGCTAAATTACCCCATTGAAAATCGTCTTCCGAAGCTGCCGCGTTTACGGTTAAAGACATCCCCGCCGTTAACGCGAAAATCCCCGCGATTATCAAAATCGTTGCAATCAACTTTTTCATGACCTAACGCCTCCTTGTTATAAAAAACATAGCACAGATATTTCCATATAACTATTGGAAAAACATGCCGTGTTCCCCGAGTACCGCCCTTGGTTCAACTTTTGCTCGCCGCGAGCAAAAGTTAACTTGTCCCCCAATGGAGGACAAGTTAAGCGGGATATTGTAAAAGGTACTTATTACGGATTAGAAGGCGTAAATTCAAACTGTATCCGCTGGCGCGGGGGGATAACGTCGGTTGCCATCATATCCAGCGGTATAAAGCGGATGGTTCCGGTGCGCATCGAATAGGCGTGGCCTTCGGTGCCTAAGTTGGCGTAAATCGTCACGTTGTGGAGCGCACCCGTGCCCATGTGGGTTACGCTGTCGGGGATGATGACATAATCGAAGGTGCTTTGGGTGGGGATGGCGCGTTCGCCGATGGTGAGCAAGCCGTCAGGCAGGTTAAGCGCGGACAGCGGCGCATTAACGAACGCCCAATCACCGATGTGCTTTAACCCGGTACCGAAGGTTACGTCGGTCAGCGCACGGACATCGACAAACGCCCAGTTTCCTATATAGGATATGCCGTTGCCTAAGACCACACGTTCCAACGATCTGCACATATAGAAGGTATGGGTGGCAATCCCCGAGGTTACGCTGTTGGGGATGGTGATGCTGCGTAAATTAGTCTGTTCGAAAAACGCGGCGGCGGCGATACCCACGGTGCCGTTGCGTACGGTTATATCCGTGTTGCGGGGCATGTTGCCCTTGTACCCCACAAGCCAGTTGCTTGTATATACCGGTCCGTTGGCTTGGCGGTTCATCCACGCGGTTTCGAGCAGTATATCCTTACCCACATATTTCACGTTTGCGGGTATGGTTAGGTTGTTTAACGCCGCGCATCCTTGGAAGGCATAATCACCGATGCGGGTTACGCCGGTGCCGATGTTCACTTGGGTTAGCGATGAAGAACCGCCAAACGCGCCGTTGCCGATTTCAAGTACGCTGTTGGGTATGGTTACGGTGCGCAGGCCGGAAAGCCCAAACGCACCCATCCCGATATACCGCAGGCTGTTGGGGAGGGTTACGCTTACCAAACTACCCGAACCCAACGTATAAAGCATACTGTCCCCGATGCCCACCGTGCCGTTACGGACGGCAAGGTTGGTGTTGCGGGGAACCGTTCCCTTGTGGTTTGTGAGCCAGTTCCCTATATACAGGAACCCGTTGGGGGCGTTGTTCCATATACCCGATTGGTAGAACGCTAACCATCCGATTCCCTTTAAGTTGTCGGGCAGGGTTATGCTTGTGAGGGCGGTACAGCCGTCAAACGCGCTCCTTCCGATCCGCTCCAAGCGGCTGTCTTTGCCGAAGTTTACCGTCGTGAGTGCTATGCAATCGGAAAAGGCGCAGTCGTCGATGAGGGTTAGGCTGTCGGGAATAGTTACGCTCCTTAACGCATGTGCGGATAAGAAAGCGTTCGGCCCGATGGAGGTAATACCTTCGGAAATGACCACGTTCGTAATGGTATTGTTTTCAATAAACGCACCGTACGAGTTATACCCGACGCGCGTTACGGGGTGTCCCATAAGTTCAGCGGGTATCACAATGGCACCGCCGCGTCCGGTGTAGCCCGTAATCGATAATGTGCCGTCGGGGTGTACATAAAATTCAAAATCCCCGCTTTTGTAATTCCCCGGTTCAAGCCTTGGGGTCGTGGGAGTTGTCGCCGCCGCTGCCGGCATGGTTATCGATGCCAGGTTGGAGCGGTATTCGCTCCCCGCTTCGCTGTACGCAGCCACCGTAAAGTAATACGTCACGCCCGCTTCAAAGTCGCGGGAAGTGGCGGTATACCGTCTTGGGTTGTTCTTCATCGGGCCTTCCAGTATTACGGTTCTTCCGCCCGGTTCCGTGGTGTAGTAAATCCAAAACTCCGAAGGGGTTTCCCGCCCGCCCGTACCCAACTGCCATTCCAGCGTAACGCTGCCGTGCTGTTCGGTAATGGCGGTAATTTCCACGGGGGGCAGATTACCGACGCGCCTTCCGCCCGATATCTGCGTAATCGTTCCGGTGTTAACGCCCGCGGTCGTACCCGTACCCGGCGTGTTGTTACCGCTTGTACCCGTACCCGGTGCGGTGCCGCCCGCGCCCGGCGTGATGTTTATGTCAACGCTGCCGGATTCGGTAATCATTATATTGCTTTCGGTGGAAGTTTGGCCGCCCGGCCTCGGGGTCGCCGACGGGCTGCCCGGGCCGCTTCCGGCGGGGATTAGGATGCCCACGGGACTCGCAAAGGATTCATATACCCGCGTCCCGACCCGCTTAAAGGCTATCACATTAAAATAGTGAATCCTGCCCGCTTGATACGCCTGGGTGGTGAAGCTCCTGGCGTTACGGTTGTTCACCGTCGCGATGACATCAAACATGCCCATCATTTCCGGCGAATATTCGATCCAAAACCCGTCGGGCGCTTCCCCGCCCTGCCCCAGCTTCCACTCGATCGTTACCCTGCCGTTTAGTACCGAAAGCTCGGTTATCTCAATGTCGGGCAGATAAACCTGTGCCGATACCGTAAACGGTACCGCAAGCCCCATCATAAGTACGAAAACCAACAAAAAAGCCGCAACCTTTTTATACATGCCGCGCCCCCCCTTAAATAATAATATTCATTTGTAATTATATAAGCCCTTTTTGCTTTTGTGTTCCTAAATTTTATAGGACCCGTTCATAATTAAATTTGCTATACTGTCGGTTAAAGGGGGGCATACCTTGGATATCATTTTTTCAATCGCCATGCTGTTGTTGGTTTTGGTCTTTTATTTTTCCAATCGGCATAACAAGGTCAACCGATGGTGTGCCTTCGCCGCTTTTTTGTATTGGCTGGGCATCGCGAAGGAAGCCGCGATGTACAGCGTACTGCCCATGCTGGAGGGCTTACAGGGGACGGAGGGGCTGCAAGAGGGTTTTATGCCGATTTATTCCTTTTGTACCTGGGCGCTTTATACCCTTGCCATGCCTACTTCGGTGGTTTTTTCGCTCTATTTCTACGGCCTGGATAAGGATAGGCCCAAAACCCTGCGCCGCTTGCAAGCCCTTGTTTACGGCCCGGCGTTGGTTTTATCCGTTTTCTTCCCGCCTTTTGTTTTCAGGGACTATCAATTGACCAGCCTGTCCTTTTGGATTGCCTACGCAAGCCATAACCTGCTGCTGTGCGCCGTATTCGTTTTCGTAATGATTAAAGCCATCCGCGCGGAAAGGCCCGGCAAGGAAAAAAACCAAAAGAAATGGGTAACCCTTGTTATACTGCCGCCCGTCGTCTTTTGGGCGCTTTCCATTTTCGTAACGCACCTGTTTCAAATCGACGGCCTGTTCAGCGTGTGGAAGATTAACATCGTCGTCGTGCTCGGGGGTGTCGTCTTCCTTTTCTATATAGCGTTCCACGACGGGTTTATGGGGATGCGCCTGACCGGGGAAACGTATAATTGGAATACCAACATGAACCTCGTCAATACCGGCGCGGAATACACAAGCCACATGATAAAGACGCAGACTACGAAAATGGAGCTGTGCATCGCGAATTTGAAAGCCCGTTATGCACCCCCCGATAATGAAGAGGAACCGCAGGAATTGGCGATCCTCTCCCGCTCCCTGTCCGCATTGAAAGGGTGTATGGACAGGATCCGCCGCCATTCCCAACCCGTTACCCTGATGCGGGAGCCGTGCAGGGTAGCCGATTTGCTGGGTGAAGCGGTTTCTGCCTCGACGGTTAACGCCTCCGCCATCACAATAACCGTGGACGCGGACGAAAACGTGATCTGGTCCTGCGACAGGAACCATATGACGGAGGTATTCGCCAACCTGCTGACCAACGCCGCCGAAGCCATACATAAAAACGGGGCCGTCGAAATAACCGGCACCCATGGAAAATCCGGCTACAGCCTGTGTTTCAAGGATGACGGGCCGGGTATGGATGCCGATACGCTGCATGATATGTACACGCCCTACTTTACGACAAAGAACACGGAGCGTAATTTCGGGCTTGGCCTTGCGTATTGCAAAAACGTCGTGGAAAAACACGGCGGTACCCTATCGGCAAAAAGCAGTCCGGGGAAAGGGACCGCCGTTACGGTTTATATTCCGTTTAAACGGGTTTTACCGGGCGGTATCGGGGGGCGCGGCAATGGATAAAAAAGTGCGTGTCTTACTGGTTGAGGATGATCATGACTTTGCCTTCCTGATCCAAAAGATGCTTGAAAAGGACGAAAGGCTGATATGTACGGGCCATGCCCATACCAAGGAAAAAGGCATTGAAACAGCGCAAAAACAAAAGCCGGACATCGTTGTCATGGACCTTAACCTGTCCGGCGGCACCCTCGACGGTATCGAAGCCGCGAAGGAAATACGGCTGACGACAACCGCCAAGGTATTGCTGCTCACTTCCTTTGAACACCCCGGCATTATCCTTGACGCAAGCAAAAGGGCCTTCGCCTCGGGCTATATTTTCAAGAGCCAATGCGCAACCCTTGCGGACACCGTATACCAAACGGCCGTTTCCAACACACCCCAGGAAACGCTTATCAAGGAACTGATATTAGCCGGACTGACCCCCGCCGAACGGGGCATTTTAAGCGGCCTTATCTCGGGGGAGATGGATACGCAATCCTCGTCCTCCACCGTGGCAAACCAAAAGACCAGCATCTTCAAAAAGCTGGGCGTAAAAAATACGTCGGAGTTGATTTCGGTGTTTAAGGCTTGGGGGTAGGGATTTTCGCGCGTTTCTTCAGATCAGCACCACTTTTTTTTCCTTAATCGCGAGAATAATATCATGTACGCTTTCCGCCCGTTTGTTTAAGCCGATCCCGCTTGCCGTCCGCAGCTTTACGCTGTGCGCGTCGCTGCCCGCTTGTACGGGCAAATTATGCAGGCGGGCGAATTCGAGGGCTTTTTGGTTGGATTCGGGCGGTTGGCCCCCGTTAAAGACTTCAATGCCGTCGATAAGGTGCGGCGCGACGGGAAAGGGATTGCCTATCCAAAAAGCCTCGCGGTAGGGGTGCGCTTGGGCCAGGTATCCGCCGTTTTTACGTACGAGGGCGCTGTAGGTTTCGATGTCAAGCTGATCGACGTTGGGGTGGGCCAACAAAAAATCGCCGTCCAAGCCGTAGGTTAGGAACTCCGTACCGTGGATGGCGTATTCCCAGCCCAAGAAAACGTCGAAATCGCAGGAGTCACCCTTCTTTTTCGCCCGTTCGTAGCCGGAGAGGAAGAACGCCACCTTGTCCTCCCATTTCCGTTCGCGCGGGCAGCCCGTATTGCCGTTAAAGAAGTGGTCGGTCAGGATCAAACCCGCATAACCGCGGGTTTTGTAAGCGCGCACCAAATCTTCGGGCGTATCCGCGGCGCACGCGCTTATGGGTGAGCAATGTACATGGGTTTCATACAGGAACATGGAAGGCCCCTCGTTTACTTGTAGTATCAAGCAAAAACGATTATATTATCAAAACGGCGGTTCACGCAACTTACCTTCCTATTATAAGGGGCTTTCTATGTTCCGAAGTATCGGCCGGTTTATTAAGAACGTCTTCGGCAAGGGCGGCAAACGGCAAAGCGGCGGCTACGAAGCCAGTTCCCGTTTCAAGCCGTTCTACGAGATTATGGATAAGGACGATCCCCTGTACCCCGCGGTACGCCACGCGGCTACCTTGTGCGATGACGCGCTGCGGGTGGCGCGGCAGCGTATGCGCATCAATTCCCAATTGCATGAAGCAAACGAAAAACTCACCGAACTGGACGCCTTCGTCACGCTGACCGACGAGGAAGTCCTTGATCTGAAAAAAATGCTGGAGCGGTTTATGACCCTTTCCGGCGAGCGGAGCGTCATGCTGGAACGGCTTTCCAACTACGACGCGTCCCTGGTGGACATGACCCCGCTGGAGGAAGATGCCCGTTCCGTCGTACCCACGATCAAGGACGCGGAAAAATTGCAGCGTGCCCTGCGGTCGGACATCGGCTACCTGATGGGCGAAAAAGAAGAACTCATACACGAGCGGAATGAAATGGCGCAATCGCTGCTGTTCATCCGCCGTTTTACGTTTACGGCCATCGGGCTGTTCGTCGTCGTCGGAGCGGTTTTGGCATTCCAATTCTTTGTTTCCCGGCAGGAAATATTCATTCCCTCTGTGATATTGGTGTTGCTCGTAATGGGCATCATTTCATTGCTGTACGCGTTCGGGCGCAAGCTGCGGCGCGAAATAAAGTTGAACCTGCGCAAACAGCACCGCGCGGTGGAACTGCTTAACAAAAAGAACGTCGTGTACGCGTATTACACCAATTTCCTAAAATTCTGTTACGACAAATACAAAGCCAAGAACGCCCGCGTGCTGGAAGCGAACCTTAACGACCTGGAAAGTTACCGTCACCTGACGAACCGCATCGACACGATCCGTTCGCTTCTGTACGAAACCGAGGAAGGCATCGATTCCTTCCTCCGCAGGAAGAAGCTGACGGGCATCCGCGCCACCATCGAAGGCTTCGCCGAAACGGTTAACCTGGACGACAAGCGGCGGCGTATCCAACAGCTCGAGACGCAAAAGGCCAATTGCGAACGCGATCTGGCGGAGTTGGAAAGACGCCACGAGGAAGTATGGGAAGTCCTGATGGCACTCAACGACGCCGACCCTTCCCAGCGTGTGGGCGAGGTAATCGAGACCTACCTGTCGGAAGCGGGCAAGCTGTTTAACACGGAAGCATTATTCGAAAAAAAGGAGCCAACCCCATGAACACGGACATACCCAAGCATTACGACCCTTCCCGCGAGGATGAAATCTACACCCGATGGCTGGAAAAAGGTTATTTCCGCGCAAGCGTTAATCCCGATAAAAAGCCCTACACCATCATGATCCCCCCGCCCAATGTGACGGATAAGCTGCACGTAGGCCACGCGTTTAACAATACGATCCAAGACGCGCTGATACGCGCCAAGCGTATGCAGGGTTACGAAGCCCTGTGGGTGCCCGGTACCGACCACGCCGCCATCGCCACCGAGGTACAGGTCGTAAAGGCGCTGGCGAAGGAAGGCATCAGCAAAAAGGATTTGGGGCGCGAAGCCTTCCTCGCGCGCGTATGGGAATGGAATGATTTGTACGGCGGCACCATCATCGGTCAGCAGAAAAAACTCGGCATCTCCTGCGATTGGGAGCGGGAACGCTTCACCATGGACGAAAACCTGTCGGACGCGGTGCTGGAAACCTTCGAACGCCTGTACAACGAAGGCAAAATCTACCGCGGCGAGCGTTTGGTCAACTGGTGCGTAACCTGCCAAACCACCATCAGCGATTCGGAAATCGAACACGAAGACGGCGAGGGTACGCTGTACCATTTTAAATACCCCTTCACCGACGGCAGCGGCTATATCACCTTCGCCACCACCCGCCCGGAAACGATGCTGGGCGACACCGCCATCGCGGTACACCCCGAGGATGAACGGTACGCAAACCACTTGGGCAAATCTGTTAACGTCCCGTTGTTCGGGGATAAAAACCCGCGCGAAATCCCCTTGGTCAAGGACACCTACGTGGACCCCGAATACGGCACGGGCGCGGTAAAGGTCACCCCCGCCCACGACCCCAACGACTTCGAAATCGGCGAACGGCACAACCTGCCCCGCGTCAATATCATGAACGACGACGGCACCATCAACGAAAACGGCGGTAAATACGAAGGCTTACCCCGCGAGGAAGCCCGAGTAAAAATCATTAAGGACATGGAAGCGCTGGGCTTATTTATCAAGGAAGAAAAAATCACCCACGCAAAAGGCACCCACGACCGCTGCCACAAAATCGTGGAGCCGCTCATTAAGCTGCAATGGTTCGTGCGTATGGACGAGCTGGCGAAACCCGCCTTGGAAGTGTATAACACAAATAAAGTCCGCTTCCACCGTGAACGCTACGGGCGGATATACAAGCATTGGCTGGAAATCGTGCGCGATTGGTGCATCTCACGGCAAATCTGGTGGGGGCACCGCATCCCCGCGTATTACTGCCCGTCGGGGCACGTAACCGTATCCAAAACCGCGCCCGAACAATGCGCCGCCTGCGGTTCCGCTTCACTAACGCAGGACGAGGATACGCTGGACACCTGGTTTTCCTCCGGCATATGGCCCTTCTCCACCCTGGGCTGGCCGCAAAAGACACCCGAATTGGATTACTTCTACCCCACGAACACGATGGTCACCGCGAAGGAAATCATCTTCAATTGGGTGGTGCGCATGGTCTTTATGGGGCTTAAGTTCATGGATGAAATACCCTTTACGGACGTATTGATCCACGGCACGGTGCTGGACGCCAACGGCAAAAAGATGTCCAAGTCCCTGGGCAACGGCATCGACCCGCTGGAAGTAGTGGAAAAATACGGCGCGGACGTACTGCGCCTAGCCTTCCTCAACGGCACCGCCATCGAAAACGATACCCGCTTCCATTGGGAACGCGTGGAATTTTGCCGTAACTTTATGAACAAACTATGGAACGCGGCACGTTTCGTGCTGATGCACACGCAGGATACGCCGCGGGAAGTCTCCCCCAACAATGCCGAACCGGAGGTCACTTTATTAACGTCGGCACCCCCCGCCACTCCGGCACCCTCCACCCGTATAATCCCCGTCGAAGATCGCTGGATTCTTTCCCGCGTTAATCACCTCACCCGCGAAGTCACCGAAAAATTCGATTCCCACGACCTGGGCATGGCAACGCAAAAAATCGTGGACTTCCTGTGGGACGAATTTTGCGACTGGTACGTCGAAATCGTAAAGGTACGCCTGCGGGACGAAGAAGAAAAACCCCATGCCCTGGCGACCCTCGTACGCGTATTCACCACCTGCCTTAAGCTGCTGCACCCCGTAACGCCCTTCATAACGGAGGATTTATTCCTGGCGCTTCAAACGGACGAGGAAACCATCATGCGCGCACCGTGGCCGTTATACGACCCCGCCCTGCCCGACCCCGCCGCCGAAAAAGCCATGGAAACCCTAAAGGAAGCCGTACGCGGCATCCGCAACATCCGCGCTGAAAAGCAAGTGCCGCCCGCGCAGAAAATTACAATCCGCATCCAACCCAACGACAAGGACGCCGAGGATTTATTCACGCAAGCGAAAGCCTTTCTCGCCCTGCTGTGTAACGCCTCGGAGGTAACCCTAACCCCGCACAACCAACCCCCCGCCGCCAACGAAAATGCCGTCTCCCTCGTCGTACCCAGCGCAACCCTCCACTTGCCCCTCGCCTCCCTCATAGACGCCGATAAAGAAAAAGCCCGCTTGCAAAAGGAACGCAAACGGCTCACGCAAGAGCTGGAACGCATCGATGCCAAGCTCTCCAATGAAGGCTACCTAAGCAAAGCCCCCGCCAACCTCATCGCCGCCGAGCGCGAAAAGCGGGAAAGCTACGCGGCGATGTTAAATAAAGTGGAAAATGAATTGAAGGGAACGGTGAATTAAATGTCGGCAGCATTGCAATTACCCAAAAAAACCTATACCTACGAGGACTATATAACCTGGGACGACGACGTGCGGTGCGAATTGATAGACGGTATCATTTACAACATGGCCGCGCCGACGGTAAGGCACCAACAGGTTACGGGGGAAATTTTCGGTCAATTAAGGGAATTCCTTAAAGGAAAAAAATGCGAACCCTTTATCTCCCCAATCGACGTACGCCTCAATGCCGACAAGCCCTTCAAAAAGGATAACAATGTCGTACAACCCGACGTGATCGTATTATGCGACCCTTCAAAGATAGACGATAAGGAACGCAGCATCAACGGCGCGCCCGACTTGGTGATCGAGGTCCTTTCCCCGTCCTCCAGCCTAAAAGACCGGAACCTCAAATACGCGAAATACCTGGAAGCCGGCGTACGCGAATTTTGGATCGTTGACATCCATAACCAACTCATCGAAGTCAACGCCTTCGAGGACGGTCCCCATATCCGTTTCATCCACAATATTACCGACACCGTACCCGTCCGTATCCTGGAAGGCTGCACGATCGATATCAACGACGTCCTTCCGCCTATAAAGCATGAGGAACTCCCGCAATGGACGGAGCCCGGGGAACCGGAAGTAATTTAATGTACTACTTCCTCGCTCTATTCACCGGCGTACTCATCACCGTAATGGTGACGTTCAACGGCGGTTTGACCGAAACGCACGGGCTTTACTCCGCGACGGTAATCATCCACACCGTGGGGCTTGCCGCCGTTTCGTCGTTGCTCCTTTTCAAACGCGAATCGCCTTTTACGCGGGAGGGTAAACGCCCGCCCCGCTACCTTTACCTCTCCGGTACGGTCGGGCTGCTTACGGTCCTGCTCACCAACTACGCCTTCGGCAATATCAGCGTATCGTCCATCCTTGCGCTGGGCTTGTTCGGGCAAAGCCTTTCGGGCATCGCCGTGGACCAGTTCGGCCTCTTCGGCATGAAAAAATACCCCTTTAACGCGCGCAAATGCATCGGCCTGTCCTTCATGTTCGCCGGCGTCATCGTCATGGTTTCCGACTTCAATAATCCCAACGCCTTGCTTGCCGCCGCCGCCGCTTTCGCCACCGGCATAAGTATCGTCACCTGCCGCGTACTCAACGCCCGCCTGGCCGCCCACATCGGCACGCGGCGCGGCGTTTTTTTCACCCACATTACCGGCTTGGCTGTGGCAATCCCCATCCTACTCCTTTTCGGCCGGGGGGAAGCGGGCATCCATTTCAATTATGTATTCACGCCGTCCTTCTACATATATATAGGCGGGTTGCTGGGTGTCGCCGTCATCATGACGGATAACATCACCGCCGTACGCATCCCCGCTTTTTATTTGTCCCTGCTCCTGTTCGTGGGTCAAGTTTCCTCGGCCTTAGCCGCCGACTTCATCATCGACCGCTCGCTTAACCCGTATAATATAGCGGGCGTTACGCTGGTGGCACTAGGGTTGGGGTTGAATGTTTTTACCGAAAAGCGGCGATAACATTCCATTGTCTTCATCATTTAAGGATACCAGCATGTTTATTATTTGAGGGTACAAGGCGATGAATCTGTCTTTCCGCGGTATTTTAGTTTTGATACGCCTTTCTTCAAGGATAATTTGTCTTTTGTGATGAACAACGGCGTAGTTATACCACACAAGCATATTTACGCCTAAAATCATGCGGTCTTGTATGCTGGGGTGCAAATCGCTTACGACCACCCGTACCGTTCCAATATTTTCACCGCCGATTATAAAATTTTCAATTAAAGTGCTTATACCTTTACTTTCGCCGTTTACCCCCCTGATAATTACGTTGCGCGGATTTTGCCACCCATAACCCAAATCATCAAATAAACTTTTAGGCATAACTGTCATGCTTGAGCCGGTATCAACAATCAAGTCGATTAATTGCGCTGTTTTTTCACCATTAGGTACAAGGCTTACGTTGGTGACATATTTTGCGTCAACAAATTCAAAGTCCAATTCAATCATATTCTTCCACCACATAAATGGAGCTATTGCTTACATCAGGGAAACTCTTAAACGATTTATACGCGACTACGCCCGCGTCATCCCCCCTTGTAACCATTGCCGTTTCACGCATTAAAGGGGAAAGGCTGTCTGCGTATGCAAGCACTTCTCCGCCAAAAATACGCCCTGTCTTTTTAGCGTTACACTTAACTAAGCACACGACATATCCGCTATACTGTTCTTTAATTTCATCATAAGGTTGGTACTTCTTTTCACTATCTGTTATAAATTGTACGGTTGACATAATTTCGCCTCCCCCATCGTTTAATCAAATTTCAAATGTACGTCCTTAGTATTTTTTTACCACTTTAATAATACAGATTTTTATCGCTTGCAAATTTTTAACGTTGTATACGATTATATCATCAGTTCGTATACTGGGCAATTTAAAAAGTGGTTATCGATACCCCAAAGGGATCCGCCCGCTTGCACGGTATAGCACAAGTCATGACCCGTAACAGGCGCATGGGAATGGTACTGACAAGACGCTTTGCAATAGCAAAAACCCCTCGAAACCCGGCGTTTAAGCCGTTTTCAAGGGGTTCTGTTTTCCGCGCCCGACAAGAATCGAACTTGTGACCTACCGCTTAGGAGGCGGTCGCTCTATCCCCTGAGCTACGGGCGCGCGCACCGTTAAGTATACAGCAACCTCGCTTACGGTTCAACCACTTCGCCTTCGGTTTTCAATTCGTCCGGCGCATGTCGGAAGTAATCCACGATTCCCAAATATATGCTCCACGCGATTTTTTCCTGGTAGGCGTCGGTCAGCAGGCGCGATTTTTCCGAAGGGTTTGTCAGGAAACCGCACTCCACCAGTACCGCGGGCATTTCGGTTTGCTTAAGCACGAAATAATTCGAGTTGGCGCGGGCTTTAAATCGGTTGCCCGGCAGAGCGACTTCCTTGATTTTATCTTGTATGCAATGCGCCAGCTTTTTCGAATTGTCGGATTCGTTGAAGTAAAAGACCTGCGCGCCGTTAACACGGGAGGAGCCGAAGGCGTTTTGGTGGATCGAGATGAAGATGTCAGCCTTCGAGGTATTCGCGATCAAACGCCGCACGGCCATGTCGCCGGATTTGCTTTTGGAAAGGTCGGAATCGTCGATGCGCGTAACGATTACGGTCGCGCCGCCCAATTCCAGGTAGGTATGCAGCTTCTTGGCGATTTTTAGGTTAATGTCCTTTTCGTCCACCTTTCCGCTTACCATGCCGGGGTCCCATCCGCCGTGGCCCGCGTCCACCACCACGATACGCCTGTCCAAAGGCATGGCAAAGGCCGGCAAGGCAAGCATACACGCCAACCCTCCGGCCAATAAAAATCCGACGGTATATTTTATGATTTTCATGCGGCACCTCGGCAAATGTTAAATATTAAACCATTATCATATAGAATGTGCGAGGCGCGGTTTTTTATTCCTTTATTCCGTTATACCCAAATGGTTGCGTATTTGCGCGGCGATTGTTTCTTCATCGGCACCGCCGTCGATTACAACCACCGGATCGCTCTCCTTCAATTGTTCGAAAATCGCCATGTAGCGTTCCCGCATCTCCGTCAATTGCGTAAGGCTGTCGTATAACCCGCCGTAATCGCGGTTGGCCGTAATGCGGCGCATACATTCCTTGGGGTCGGTGTCCAAAAAAAACGTGAGGTCCGGCTTGCAATACGCCATCGCCAGCCCATTGTATGCCGCAACCCGCGCGTATACGCCCGGATCAATCCCCTGACACGCGAAGCTGGAATAATAGTACCGATCACATAACACGGCTTTCCCTTCCTCCAGCGCGGGCATAACCACGTCGTATACGTGTTGGTAGCGGTCCGCCGCGACCAATAACGCCATCGTTTCGTTTTCCATTTTGGTAAAGCCGTCGGTTGCGGTGCGCATCAGCTTACCGATCGGGTTGTCGCTGGGCTGCCGCGTGGTGATGTGCGGCACACCCAAAGTTTCCAATTTTTCGGCCAGCAAGCGTAATTGGGTGCTTTTACCGCTGCCTTCCAACCCTTCGAACACAACGAATTTCATATTATACCTCCTGTGCATGAAAAAGCCCCTTCCGACTCAGCGAAAGGGGCAGGATTCACTTCTTATATTCCGGCAAGGATTGACAGAAAAGCGTGAATCACTCAATCCAAACCCTTAGATGCGGGTTACATTGGAGGCTTGCGGGCCTTTCGCGCCTTGCACTACCTCGAATTGGACTTCCTGCCCTTCTTCCAGGGTCTTGAAGCCGTCTGTTTGGATGGCGGAGAAGTGTACAAACACGTCGTCTTCGCCTTGGATAGAGATAAACCCGTATCCCTTTTCCGCGTTGAACCATTTTACTTGGCCTGTCTTCATGAAACAAATCCTCCTAGCGGATCCTGAGGCTATGTAGCCTCGAAAAATATAGGTCGTCCCAGCGGGACGCGGTAACAGGTTGTATAGTATCATGTGTTGTGGGTTATGTCAAATTTTATCCATAAAAAAAGCTCCCCGTTGTGAAAAACGAAGAGCGAAGGGAAAAGTAAACCGTTAAAACCGCTTTATCGGGCCGTGAAGATGCAGATATTTTTCCTTTGTCGCCAAACCGCCCCTTATGTGCCTTTCGGATTTGTTGATCTCCAATACCCTGCGTGCCTCGCCTGCCAGCTTCGGATTTATCTTTGTCAGCCGCTCGGTTACATCTTTATGTACGGTTGATTTGCTAATGCCAAACTTCTTGGCTGTTTCCCTCACGGTGGCGTTTGAGTTAATGATAAAATTCGCCACTTCAACGGCCCGCTCCTCGATATACGTCTTCAAAGATGGCCCTCCCTTATAGGTTGTTAGGCTATATATATGAAGGGAGCGCGGGGGTTAGAACACCTGTGCCTTGTCCCTGCGCGGTATCTGCACTATACTTTCGGCTAACCAATCATCCACAAGGGAGGCATATCACATGCAGGCATTTACATTCCATAGCCCGACGGAGGTCGTCTTCGGGCGCGGCGCGGAGGAAAACACCGCTGCGCTGATCAAAAAATACGGCGGCAGTCGTGTATTAGCGGTCTACGGCGAGGGGAGCGTCGTGCGGTCGGGCTTGCTCGATAAAATCGTGGCGCAATTAAACGCGAAAGATATCGCGGTGCAAAAATTCGGCGGTGCCATGCCCAACCCGCACCTTTCCTTCGCGCGTGAGGGCATCGCGACGGCGCTTGAATTCGAGGCGGATTTTATATTGGCCATCGGCGGCGGGAGCGCCATCGACGCGGCGAAGGCCATCGCCCACGGCACGGCCAACCCGGGTACCGATGTATGGAAGTTTTGGACGCGGGAAGAAGCGTTGACGAAATCGCTGCCCGTCGGCGCGGTCTTGACCATTTCCGCCGCGGGGTCGGAAACGAGCATGTCCGCGGTCATCACCAATACGGAATTGGGGCAAAAGCGGGGGTTGGGCACGGACTTTAACCGCCCGCGCTTTGCGGTGATGAACCCGGAATTTACGTTTACCATACCCAAGTACCCCATGGCGTGCGGGCTGGCGGATATCTACATGCACACGCTGGACCGTTACTTCGCGCCGGAGGAAGGCAACGAAACGACGGACGAAATCGCCGCCGCGATTATGCGCACGGTGATCCGCAACGCTTCGCGGGTATTGGAAAATCCAACCGATTACCGTGCCCAGTCGGAAATCATGTGGTGCGGGAGCCTTTCGCACAACCGTATCACGGAGCTGGGACGCTCGATGGATTTTTCGGTGCATCAGTTGGGGCATGAATTGAGCGGCAAATTCGACGCGGCGCACGGCGCGAGCTTAACCACCATGTGGGGCGCGTGGGCGCGGTATGTGATGGATGTTAACCCCGAACGCTTCACGCAGTACGGTAAAGCCGTTTTCGGTGAATGTAAAAACGCGGAAGAGGCCATCGAAAAAACCGAAGCCTTCTTCCGCGGTATCGGAACGCCGACCAACTATACCGAGCTGGGTATCGGCGTACAACCCGACGAAGTGTTGGATCAATTGGCGGAAAGCTGTACATTCTTCGGCAAGCGGCAAGTAGGCAGCTTTAAACCGCTGGACAAAGAAGATATAAAAGCAATCTATGCGTCCGCGAACCGATAAACGCTTTTTTATTCCGTTACAAGCGCGTACGCGGAAATCTTACGTATACGCCATGCCGTTAACATGGCAACGGCGTAGGCCAACAATACCAGCCCCGCGCACAAGCCGACCATCCAGCCCATAGGCACGGGCAGGTTGGCGTGTGCGATACCGAAGCCCCGCGTGAACATCACGAACAACGGGTTAAACCCGAAGTACCCCCCAACAACCCCCACGATCGCCCCAACGGCGATAATGGGGGTTATGTTTATCGCGGATTGGTTCATCAATTGCAGCGTTGTGTAACCCAAAGCCTTTTGTATACCCAATTCACGGCGGCGGCGGCGGATGGAGGTCTTGATCACAAGGTATAAAATCAACGAAACGACGCAGGAAACAGCCGCCAGTACCGCGTAAGCGATCGCCGAGAAGATACCCCCGATGGCGGCGTATTCATCCTCCGACAACGCCGCCATGTTACGCGCGTTTTCGATGATACCCCCTTCGGCTTCAAGTACGCTTGAGATGAATTCATTAAGATCATGACGAGGTAAAAGGACAACATTAAGTGTGCCGAAGGTGACGTTAACGTCGAGGCGCTTCATCGCGGCGACGCAAATCATCCCGCTGTGGTTCATGGATTGGGTGCTGCCCGTTATCAGGTAGGGGTAGTCGGTTTTGTCCGTGTGGTTACGGATATATACCCAATCGCCGATGCGCAGACCCCTTTCAGCCATCGCGACCGCTCCCATCACGATCTCGTTGTCATGCATGGGGAAACGCCCCGCGAGCAGCTCGTACCCGGCAAACCCGATAAAATCCTGCACAAGAGCAAAATTCAAATAGCTCCCGTTAACGGTGAACGTACTTTGCGCGGAGGTGCTGCCGCCTACGTTCACCCGCCTAACCTCCGGGCGGTTGCCCACCCTTTCCCTTAAACCCGCCAACGCTTCGGCGTCATGGAGGAAGAATATCACGTCGGGTAATTCCCCCGTTATGGTGCGGATCATTTCGTCCCGGTTCACGTTAAAGTTGTAATGCAATCCCGCCCCCGCCAGGCAAGCGAACGATGTGCAAGCGATGATGATACCGAGCATCGCGCCTTGCTTCTTATGATGGAACAATTGTTTCAAGCCCAGCAAAACCGTCAAACGGCCGGGTGTTTTATCCAAGGGGAACCACACCCTGCGGAAGCTGTGCGTGGTGATGCCGCCGCGCAGGGCGTTGAGCGGGTGCAGCTTAAGTAAACGCCGCGCGGCGATCAAAGCGAACGCGGTAACCGTAAATAAGATGCCGGATAACGATACCCCCATGATGGGGACATCAAAGAGCGGGTGCCACGGCAAGCCGTACATGTTACGTATAATCCCGTTAACCCACGGGAATACCGCTTGCGCCAACAAAAGCCCCGCAATGCCGCCGCTCGCCGCCACAAGCCCGAACTGCGCAAGCACCGCCGCGATTATTTGCCTGTTGCGGTAACCCATGGCTTTTTGTACGCCGATATTGACCGTGTTCTCCTCGATGTTATTGATGATATTAAACCGTATAACGCACAAGCCCACCAACAGCAGGATAACGGAAAATGAAACGATGATTACGGCCACGATTAATGGCGTGGCGGTGCGCCCGTCCCGTATATACGACAGGGAATTCGTCCATATATTTTTGTTCGCGTATTCGGCGGCATACCGCGATGCCAGCAACGGCGTATCGTTTATATCCTCCATCCGCGCCGATACCAACCCCCATATGCTTTCGGGGTACGCTTCTTTTAATTCACGGAACATAGCCTCGGATACGTATAAGCGGGCGCTGCCCCAAATCGATCCGAAAACCATTTCCTCCGTAACGCCGGCGAGGGTGAATACGAAACGCTCCTCGTTTATGGTGATATTCACCTCCGTACCCAAGGCTACCCCCGCCGCCATAAAATAAGGGAGGTATATCCCGTTGCCTTCCAAGGATATGGAATCGCCCAGCAAATACGGGGGGTTCATGCGTTGGCTTTCGTTGTAGGGTACGATAATATTCCGCACCATATGGCTTGCGGAAACAGCCGGGATGGTAAGTGTCATCGTCCTGAACAAAATCGTATCATACTCCACATCGGCTACCCCTTCGACTTGCCGCAGGAATTCCACCCGCTCCATATCGGGCCCCCCTTCGTGGAAAGCGATCCAATGCGGGGCGTTCAATTCCTCCGCGCGCTTGTCGAAATGGTCATCCATGCGGAGATACATCACCAACCCGACGTTAAGGAACAACGCGGAAATGAGGATCAACAAGCCGATAATCACGGCTTGGTTCTTATTCCTGCGCAGGTTAGCGGCGGTCAGCATCCATACGTTCCTCATGCTACCACCCCATTCCGATGAGGAAGGACCTCAATTTTTCATGCCGTGCCGTATCCCCGCTCTCATACGCGCCCAAGTCACATTCCCCCACGATGCCGCCGTCGCGGATGTACAATACGCGGTTGCCGCGGTACGCGCAGCGCAAATCATGCGTCACCATCACGATGCTTTGTCCTTGGCGGTTGACTTCGGTCAGCGCGTCCAGTACCCGCGTACCGTTGGCGGAGTTGAGCGCACCCGTGGGTTCGTCGGCGAAAATGATCTTGGGCGTGTTGACGAGCGCCCGCGCGATGGCCGCCCGCTGCGCCTCCCCGCCGGAAACCTGCGCGGGGAATTTGCGCCAATTCATTTCGTCAAGGTCCAAGCGGGTAAGCAAATCCTTCGCGCGGCGTACGACTTCCTTTTTATTGCGGTTTACCAGTAAGCCCGCCGCCAGTACGTTGTCTAATATGTTCATGTTGTCCAAAAGGTACATCTGCTGGAACACGAAGCCGCAGTTGTCGCGGCGGAACACGGCCAACCGGTCGTTCGACAAGCCGCTGATGTCCTGCCCCGCGAAGGAGATCGCCCCGAGCGTGGGCTTATCCATCCCCGACAGGGCGTACAACAAAGTGGATTTACCCGCACCCGACGGCCCCATAACCACGGTAAAGTCCCCTTCGTAAATGTCCATGTCCATGTTTTTAAGTACGTGCTGCTGTATCCCCCCATGGGAGAAGGTCTTGCATAGCTTCGTTGTGGTTAGGATGGGCTTTTTCATTCCGGCCTCCTTAAAAATAACTTCGTGTCGAATTGACACGAAGTTATTTTATACCCCACAACCTTAACGGTCTTTAACGCAACCTTAAATCGCGCTTAAGCCAACCTTAATTCCAACGTGACCGAAAAACCGCCCGCACGGTTTGCGCAAGTTAACCCCCCGCCCATCTGTTCCATGAAGTATTTCGAAAGGTATAACCCCAAGCCGTAGCCTTCCGTTTGCCCCGCGTTTTTGCCGCGGTAGTATTTATTAACCAAAAGCGGCAGTTCCTCCTCCGGCACGCCTTCGCCGTAATCGATGATATCGATGGCCAATGCTTGCCCGTTTATGCGGGATTCCACGGTTATTCCCGTATCCGCGTGCTTGTATGAATTACGGATGATATTGTCAAACACCTGCTGCAAGCGCAGCGGATCGGCCAATACGATGCAATCGGGTACAACCAACGAACCGATACGCCCTTCGTAATCGGAATTCTTGCAAAGAGCGGCGATCTCCATGCTTTGCACTTCGCGCGGAGAAACCTTCAACGCGCGCAGTTCCTCCAGCGCCGCGTGGAACATATTGGTGACCAGCGCGTCTATCTGCTCCAGCTTGGCCGTGATGACCTCCGCCGTGTGCCGTTCCCTTTCATCCTTCGCTTTCACGCGCATGATATCCATAGCGGACATGATCGAGGCTACGGGTGTCTTTATATCATGGCTGAGCGATGCCACCAATTCCTTTTTGCTTTGGTTGGCGGCGTATTCGTTTTCCCGCGCGGTACGCAGACGGTCGCGCATGATATCGAAGCTCTCCGTAAACGCGCCGAAGAGGTTTTTCCCGTCCATGGCAAGCGGGATATCCAAATCCCCCGCGGCGATACGGCGGGCGAATCCCTTCATCCGCCGGAAAGGCACAAAAAAAGCGCGTTCGAGGTACAAACACAACCCCAAACCCGCCAGCATAAACACACCCGTAAAAATATACAGCGTCGCCCGCAACATACGGTCCCGGCTGCGCCGCGCTTCGTCCATATCACGGAACGCTTGCGTCAAATGCCCGCTTAACAAGGTTACGGTCTCGTAAACGGCGGCATCCTCGGGCAATACGATCCGAACCGCTTCGTTGATCGATAAGGTATCCGGCGGCTGCTCCTCCGTACGGAAAACGAAGAAGATAACCCCGTACGCAACCGCGGTCAGCAAGACCAACAACCCCGCGAACCTTTTCATTATGATTTATCTTCAAATACATACCCCACATTCCGCACGGTCTTGATGCGCAGGGGTTGGTTGGGGTCATCCTCGATCTTTTCGCGCAAGCGGCGGATGTGGACGTTAAGCGTATTGTCCTCCACGATCGCGTCTTCCCATACGTTCTTAAAAAGCTCATCCTTGGTCACTACGCGGTTTCTGTTTTGCGACAGGTACGTCAATAATTTATATTCCATCGCCGTAAATTTCGTCCGGTCAAAGGCTTCCTCACCGATACCTTCGTTCGCGGGTTTATACCTTTTTAACACGGCCCGCACCTTCGCCAGCAACACCGTGAGGGAGTAGGGCTTTTTTATGTAATCGTCGCCGCCGATGTTTAACGCCAGCACCATATCGTCATCGCTCGTACGCGCGCTGATAAATAAAATCGGCGCGTCGGTCGTCTTGCGCAAGTGCTTGCACAGCTCGAAGCCCGAAGTGCCGTCTAAATTGATATCCAACAATATAACGTCCGCGCCGTGTTCGCGGAAAAAGGCATGACAAGCCTCCGCGTTTGCCGCCCACGCGGTTCTTACGCCGAACATTTCAAAGTATTCCACGGTATTTTCGGAAAGCATCCGTTCGTCGTCCACAACCAGGCAATCATATCGCATAGGTTTATTGTACAGCCTATTTGTAACTTTGTCCAAAAAGTGGTAGGATAACCCATCCCCATCCAAAGGAGGTATTATTTTGCTCGACAAGCAATTGGTGTACGACGTATTAACCGCCGCGCTTTCCACGGGCGGCGACCTTGCGGAGATATTCATGGAGAATACCGTCAAGGATTCGATCACCATGACCAACGGCCTGATAGAAAAGGCCAATTGGGGCGTGGACTACGGACTGGGCCTGCGTATCATTACGGGTACGAACGCGGTATATGCCTACACGAACAATACAAGCCGCGCGAGCCTCCTCAAACTCGCCTCCGACGCCGCCCAAGCGGTCAAGACAAGCCTTAAGGGCGAAATCAACATCAAGGGCGTTATCACCCTAGACAGGAGCGAACGCCTCCGCTATGCCGACACGATCGCCATCCCCCCCGAAAAAGTTGTCAAGAAAGATATCGTCGAACGTCTCCGCGCCGCGTCCGCGGCTTCCTACGCGTACGACCCCCTCATCACGCAAACCGCCAATTCCTACAACGCCGTAACGCAGGACGTGTTTATCGCCAATTCCAACGGCCTTTGGGCGGAGGACAGGCGCGTACGTACCCGCGTCTTTATCGAGTCCGTGGCCACCCAAGGCAACGAAAAGCAAACCGGACGCGAAACCCCCGGCGCCAAGTGCGGCTACGAATTAATGGATAAAATCGACGTAGAGCAACTGGGCAAAAATACCGCCGAAATCGCCGTCACCATGCTTAAGGCCGATTACTGCCCGAGCGGAAGGATGCCCGTTATCATCGACAACGCCTTCGGCGGCGTTATCTTCCACGAAGCCTGCGCGCACAGCCTGGAAGCGACCTCCATAGCCAAAAAAGCCTCCGTATTTACGGACAAGCTGGGCGAACGGATCGCCGCACCCTGCGTCAACGCGGTAGATGACGGTACCCTCCCGGGCGAATGGGGCAGCCTTAACATCGACGACGAGGGCGGCACGATCCGCCGCACCACGCTCATCGAAAACGGCATCCTCAAATCCTATCTCGTGGACTACCTCAACGGCTTGCGGATGGGTGTCCCCTCCACGGGCAGCGGACGGCGTGAGTCCTACCGCTTCGCTCCCACCTCCCGCATGACGAACACTTATATATTAAACGGAAGCGACACGACCGACGGCATTATAAACGATACCCCCTACGGCCTGTACGCCAAGAAGATGGGCGGCGGCTCGGTAGACCCCGCAAGCGGCGATTTCAACTTCGCCGTATTGGAGGGTTATCTGATACGCGACGGCAAAATCGCCGAACCCGTACGCGGCGCGACCCTCATCGGCAAGGGCCACGAGGTCCTGATGAACATCGACAAGGTGGCGGATAACTTCGATGCCGCGCAGGGTATGTGCGGCTCCCTAAGCGGTTCGGTCCCCACCAACGTGGGCCAGCCCATGATCCGCGTAAAAGAACTTACGGTAGGAGGCAGAAAATAATGACCTTCCAAGCATTTAAAACGGAAATCTTCGCCCAGGCCAAAACCAAGGGCTTTACCGACTGCGAGCTCTTCCAATCCGGCGGCTCGAGTTTCTCCGTACGCGTATTTAACGGCGAAATCACCGAATACAAGAACACCTCCTCCGAGGGCGTGGGCTTCCGCGGTACGTACGAAGGCAAAGTGGGCTACGCCTATTCCGAAATCATGGCACCCGAAATCATCGATCCCCTGCTGTCAAACGCCGCCGCAAACGCCGGCATCATCGAGGAAAAGGAAGTCGAAACCCTCTACCCCGGCGACGAAGCCTATCCCGAGGTCAATACCTTCAACCCCGGGCTTGACGATACGGATGCCGCCCAAAAGATCGAATGGGCCTTGGAAATGGAGAAGTACGCCAAATCCCTCGACCCCCGCGTAAAGATCGCGGATTATTGCACCGTAGCCACAGGCGAGTCCTTCATGTCAATCGCTAACTCGTACGGGCTTGATTTGTCGCATAAGAATAACATGGCGATGGCGTACCTGGTCGCCCGCGTGGAAGAAGACGGCATCACTAAGTCCGCCAGCGATTTTTGGACCGGCCGCGACTTCGCCGAATTCGACTACAAGAAAACCGCCGAAAAGGCCGTAAACAAAGCCCTTTCCTACCTGGGCGCAAGCTCCATGGAATCGGGCGATTTCCCCGTCGCGTTCGACAACGAAAGCACGCGGGACTTGTTCCAAGTCTTCGCGGGTATTTTTATGGCGGAAAACGGGCAAAAGGGCTTTTCCATGTTTAATAAGGACCGCCTGGGCGAAGCCATCGCCGCTCCGCACATCACCCTGCGCGACGACGGCGTATGCGGCTACAGCCTGGGCAGCATGGCCTTCGATGCCGAGGGCGTAGCCACCCAACAAAAGGCCGTCATCGAAAACGGAGTCCTCAAAACCCTCCTGTACAACATCAAATCCGCCGCGAAGGACGGCGTTAAATCCACCGGCAACGCTTCAAAAATAGGCCACGGCGGCGCGATCACCACCAACTACACCAACCTCTACCTCAAGCCGTCCCAAACATCCTTCGGCGATTTGATCAAACCCATCACCAAAGGCGTTTTGATCACCGAAATGGCGGGCCTCCATTCGGGCGCGAACCCCGTAAGCGGCGACTTCTCCTTCTCCGCCGACGGCTTCCTGATCGAAAACGGCGCGGTTGGGCGACCAATCGAACAGATCACCGTCGCGGGCAACTTTTACGAGCTATTGAAGAACATCGAAACCGTGGGCTCCGACCTCCGCTTCCGTTCTATGGGCAACGGCGGTATGGGTATGCCTTCGATTTTAGTCAGCGCTTTACGGATATCCGGGTTGTAACCATGCATACCTACGAATCCCCCGTCGGCCCGCTGCGGCTGACGGCCAAAGACGGTTTTATTACGGGCTTGTATTTTAACGCCGACGATGAAAAAGGAGCCGTCCGCGAAGCGGCTCCTTCGGACGCGGCCGTGTTAAAGCAATGCGTACATGAGCTGGGCGAATATTTCGCGGGCCGTTTGCGTGCCTTCACCGTACCCATCAAGCCCGAAGGCACCCCCTTCCGCATGAAGGTATGGGAAGCCCTGCTCACCATCCCCTACGGCGAAACGATCAGTTATAAAAAACTCGCCGAGCGTATCAACCACCCTTCCGCCATACGCGCCGTAGGCGGGGCCAACCACCACAACCCCATCAGCATCATCATCCCCTGCCACCGCGTGATCGGCGCAAGCGGTAAGCTCGTCGGGTACGGCGGCGGGTTGGATGTTAAGGAGCGGCTGTTACAGCATGAAAGAAAATAAAACCTTCGACACCATCATCGGCGCGATGCTGTTTATCGTCGTCGGCATTATGCCCTTGATCGTCCGCGCAACCTTCCGCCCCGTGCCTCCGGAATCCCTGGATCTCCTCCACGGGGTCACCAACGGCCAAAATATTTATATCAATATTTTTTCCTATTGGCGGGGTTGGTTCCTGGGCTTGCCCGCTTCCGTCATCGCCTTCTATTGCGTCAGCGAAGCCGTAACGAGCGGGTTAAGGGATTTTAATATCAAAAAAATAATAAAAGACCCCGTCATCATCGCAAGCGGGGTCTTTTTATTATTCGTTTTACTCTCCGCCATCTTTTCCGATTATACGCACACCGCGTGGCACGGCACGTATGACAGGGGCGAAGGCGTGTGGATATGGCTCGCGTACTTCACCGTCTTCTTCGGCACGATCTACTACGTAAAAAAACCCATCCACGCAAAGGTGATCCTTTGGGGCTTGATCTTTTCTTCGATTATCATGGGCCTAATTGGCCTCAGCCAATTTATCGAGCGTGACTTCTTCGGCACGGCGTTGGGCGAATGGCTGGTAGCGGGGGGGATCGCCCAATATATCGATGAATTTACCATACGATTCGATTTTTCCTTCGGAACGCAATACAACCCCAACACTTTCGGCCTTTATACGGCGATGCTGACCCCTATACTGTTCATCACCGCTATCACCTATGACGGTAAAAAAATCATCAACGCCTTACTTTTCATCGCCGGGGGCCTGATGCTGACCGGCATCTTCGGCAGTCGCTCGCTGGGCGGTTTTATCGGTATCGCCGCCGCAGCAGGTTTAATTATCACGGTATTCATAGGTATGTTCATCTACCGGATGCGGACCGCCTCGGACCGCCGAAAGCCCCGTAAATCCGATATCGTCCTTTGGCTGGCGGGAGCCGCCGCCCTTGCGGCAATAGCCGCGTCCATGATCTTCATCACACCCATCAACGACCGCCTGACCGTCCTCCGAAACCGCTTTAACGTCATGCTCTGGGCCCAACCCCAACCCGTTTACGACTTCTTCTTCCAAGGTAACACCATGACCGTACATTTCGACGATGCGCCCCTCTTTTCCGCAACCATCGAAACGAACCTGCTGACCGATGCCGACACGCCGCGCTTCGTCCGTACGGAATGGCTCACGGTACGCGACGCCAACGCGAACATAATCCCCTTCGCGGACCGCGTCCCCTTCGAAGGCGGCGCGGACTACCATTTCGACATCCCCAACTACCGCCGCGTAACCATTACATTCCTGGAAAACCATTTTATCTACAAGAACATGATGTTCACGACTACGAACGATACCCTGTTCGGCGTTGCCTATTCCGGCAACCTCTTTGACATTTCACAACCCGTTCCCGCCTTCGGCTTCCGCGGACGCGAACAATGGGGCTCCTCGCGCGGCTACATCTTCTCCCGTTCCTTCCCCCTCCTGCCCCGCCGTTGGCTCATCGGCAGCGGCCCCGACACCTACATCAATGTCTTCCCAAACCACGACATGCCGGGCAAGCTGCAGCACCTGACAAGCCCCTACCAAATCGTAGACAAAGCCCATAACCTATACTTGCAAACATGGATCACCACCGGCGGCATTTCCGCTCTAGCCCTCATCTTCCTCTTCGGCCATTACCTGATAACCACGTTCCTCTCCCTAATCCGCACAACAAAAGAAAAACCCCGCTTCACTTACGGCTTGCAATTGGGCTTGCTCGCGGGGATCGGGGCGTTTTGCGTAGCGTCAATGTCCACGGATTCAACCATCGGGTCAACGGGGGTGTTTTTTGTACTGCTGGGGCTGGGGTATGGGGTGAATTACCTTTCGAGCCGACCGGCAACATATGGATGAACATATAAACACGTGATTTGCAATTTTTGCCGAATTATGATAGTATGGTTTTGTACTAAAGACAACACCCGCGTCCTTCCGGCTCCACAGGAGTTGGCTGGACGCGGGTTTATTTTATAATCACATAAATTAAAAACAGTCCACAAGAGCATCATCAAGAGAATCGAAATTGGGAAGAATTCTACGAAGTCTGCACTTTAACCACGCCCAGAACTTTTCGATGGGATTTAAGTCA
>Ga0131853_10003798_pt1 | contig 27137 bp, 40 predicted proteins | sample TergutLab28metaG_FD_92764 | JGI IMG/M metagenome (GOLD analysis project Ga0131853, IMG submission 92764) | Labiotermes labralis P1 segment gut microbial communities from Petit-Saut dam, French Guiana - Lab288 P1 (version 2) (version 2) | ecosystem: Host-associated > Arthropoda: Insects >...
GGTAATGATTTTTGCGTGGGTTTCGCAAAAGGGAGACTTCCGGCTAAAGCCGGAACCGAGCCTTGCGGCTCGTCCGCTACTGCGGGTCAAGGGAGACTTCCGGCTAAAGCCGGAACCGAGCCTCGAGAATCCGTACATTTTGCTTACAAAATGCATGGATTTCGCGGCGTTCATAAACTTTAAAACAGCAAAATGAGCAAGCTCATTTAGTGCTTTAAAGTTTATTCACCATAAAAAAATTGTCTGTAACTAGTTATGCACCATTGCCAATACGAATACTGGAATGAATGATATTAAGAAAGGCTTCAAGCAAGGTGCAGATACTGTTATAATTGATGCACGGAGTTCAGGACTAACAAGACAAGGGGCACAGGAGATTATTAACAGAGCAAAAGGGGTATATCCCTACAAGGCATTGCCCGGAAGGATTGAGATATGGATTGAAGGGCAGGTTATTACATATCCTTAATTTATTGAAAGGAGAATTTAGGTATGGCGCGATACGGATGTAAATGTGGAAATGTTATGAGTACTGTGGATGTTTTCAGATGTATAAAATGTGAGAGATTGTATGTTTTTAAAGAAGGTGAACTTATTAAATGTTATGTACTACATGACAATAAAAAGTTAATTTAATATTATCGTTGAGGATAGGCGTGGAATAGTAACGGCTTTTAGAAACATTAGGCAAAGTGCTTTGGATAGATTGGCAAGGAATTATGGATGGAGGTAGCAGCTATGGGGCGATATATTTGTTGTTTTTGCGATGAAAGCATTGAGGAAAATGTTACTGCTTTAATGGTTGAAACAAATTGGAGTGACAATAACGAGGATAATAAAGAGTTTCAGCAGCTTTTTTGCCATTTTGACTGCTTGAAGGGTATGCTTTGTAAGTCCGAATACCTTTATATTAGCGAGGGTTAGCAGAGAGTTGATAAGGTGCCTCCTTAGGAGGTGCCTTTTTTTGTGGAAATCTAAATTGATTGGAGAGGGAGAGGGTTAATAATGAATATTTTTGAGTTATACGCAACAATTGGGCTTAAGGCGGATGAGTTTTTTAAGGGGCTGGATGAGGCCATAAAGAAGGCGGAGGCTTTTGGTGAAGGGATTGAGCGGGTTGTGAGCCGCTGTGAGGAGTTTGGCAGGGCTTTTGATAATGCAGCGGAGAATGTAGGTGCCGTAATGGAGGCGGTAGGAGAGGTTGCGGAGGGTACGGATAGTGCCGCGGCAGCTTTAGAGGAGTTTGGCAAGGCTTTCGAGGAGGTTGTAGATGTGGCGGATTATACTTTTAGTAATATTACTGAGAAGGTACTGAAATTTGCCCTGCTTATTGAGGAAGTGCTGGTAGAGAAGGTTGAAATATTTGGGGAGAAATTTGAACAGATACGAGAGGGGGTAATTGGGGTATTTGAGGAGCTGAGCAGAGGGGCGCAGGAGATTATAAGGCGGATGATGACTGATGTTGACCTATTTTTAAGGCTTGCGGGATTTAATAGTGGGCGAAACTTTTTTAGGGCATTGGGAGACGGGCTTATTGCTGAGGAAGGGCGGTTAATGGCTGAGGCACTGAGGGTTGCGGATGCTATTGGGGATATATTTAGGCAAAGGCAGATTAATGCCGGAGCGTTTTCCGGGGGTTTTGGGGGATTTATGGCGGCGGCACCTATGGCTAATGGGGCGATGGATATTAGGGAAGATTATTTAGGAAGCACAGTAGTACAGAATTTTTATGGTGTGAGGGAAGAGAGGACGGCTTTTGAGGCGTATAGGGCAGCGCAAAAAGCTATTGCAATGGGGGTAAGGTGATTTATGCGCTGTAAATTTATAGACAATAGGCGGAAAGTCAAGGGAAAGTTTGAGGCTGGTATAGGGGAGATATTACATGAGATAGGAAAGGCGGGGATTACAAGTATACTTGATATGATTGACAATGGGTATGATGAGCCGATTTTGGATACAGGTGCATTAAAGGCAGAGCAAAGCTATCATATAGATGAGGGGAATATGAAAGTGGCTTTTGGGGTGCCTGTAGGGGCAAAATCTGCGGTGTATGCCAGGTTTGTACATGAAGGGACTATTAAAATGGAGGCGCGACCTTTTATTAGGGATGCTTTGCTAGGGGTGGGGGCCGCGCCCGCGCGAATGCGCGGGTAGCCCAAACCAAAAGGGCGCAGCCCTTTGGGTTTGGGGTATAGGTGGGCTTTGCCCACCGCGCGGCCCCCCTCTCTTTACCCACTTAAATTCGCCCCCTAAGGCGTAAAACTGGTAGGGAATAAGCGGCTCATATAGCAAACGACATTGAGAAACGTGATTGGGCAAAACCAAAGGGTTTATCGCGCCGCCGGATCACGATTTCGAAAGTCGTTTGCTATACCGCGTAAAAAAGGAGTAATATTATGACAAGAAAATTCTTGCAAGAACTTGAACTTTCCAAAGAAACTATCGACAAGATAATGTCCGCACACGGTGAAGGGGTTGAGCGTCACAAAGCAATTAATAAGGAGCTTCATAAGGAGCTTGCAAAGGCGGCAGAAAGCTTGTCCGGCAACGAGTGGAAGCTAAAATACGAGGCGGAACTGGAGGCTCATAAAGCCACAAAAGAAGACCACGCCGCCCGGGAAGAAGCCGAAACAATTGACGTACTCGTCTCCAAAGCCTTAAAAGCTGCCGGTATGAACGAGGCTTTGATACCAAAAGCCCTTAAACTCTACGATAGGTCAGTTGCGGATTTTAAAGATGGCAAGCTCGTAAATGAGCTAAGTGTCCTTGAGTCTTTTAAGGCGGAATGGGGCGATTTTTTTGGCAAGGTTAAGGAGAAAGGTGCCGCCGTAGGTATACCCGGCGCATCTAATGTCCAGAAAAACCCTTGGGCTAACGCTCATAGGAACCTTTCAGAGCAAACGAGAATTTATAGGGAAAACCCGGCACTGGCTATGCAAATGGCAAAGGCGGCAGGGGTTTTGGTTAGGTAAAATACTTGAAACAAGCCGATTATATACAATCTTTAAGCGTCGCAGACTTATTGTGCCAAAGGCACAATAATCCGCAGAGCCGGCTTTGCCGACTCGAGGAGAATCCCTGCCCGTGAGCGTAAGCGAACAAGGGATTCATACCGACCGTAAATCTCGTTAAGCTGTCCCGCTAAGCGGGACAGCTTAACGACAATAAAAGGAGGGCTAATATGCCAACAAGAACATTAATTAACGATATTATAGAGCCGGAAGTATTTGCATCATATGTACGTGAGGAGATTGGGTTACGCTCAGCCTTGATAAATTCAGGGATTGTGACACAGGATAGGCGTCTTAACCGATTAGTAGCGGGAGGCGGGCGTACCATTAATATGCCGTTTTGGCGCAGGATAGGCGGGGACTCGGAGATATTATCCGATTTAACCCCGCTTACGCCGGATAAAATTGACGTGGATAAGGACATAGCTACTATGCATTTTCGCGGGAAGGCATGGGGGGCTTCTGAGCTTGCATCAGCTATTGCGGGAGATTCCGCTGTGGAAGCCATTTCATCTATGGTGGCAGACTGGTGGACAAAGGAAGAGCAGAAGATACTTATAGCAACCCTGCGTGGAGTATTTAACTCACCATCAATGGCTACCCATGTGGCTGACAGGTCAGGCTCTGTGCTGGACGCAGAAATGACTTTGGATGCCAAGCAGCTTTTAGGAGATTCATCTAACCAATTAATGGCTATTTTCATGCATTCGCGGACTTTCACTCATTTGCAGAAGGAGAATTTAATAGATTTTATCCCTGATGCACGTGGGGAAGTGGCATTTAACCATTACTTAGGGTATAGAGTCATAGTTGATGATACAATGCCGGTTGATGGTAGTACTTATAGTACATATTTAATGGCTAACGGCGTTATCGGTCGTGGTGACGGCGAGCCTGTAGATTTTACCACAGTAGAAACCTCCAGAGACAGCCTGTTAGGGGAAGATTATCTTATTTACAGGCGCGCTTTTGTCCTGCATCCTCTAGGTGTGTCCTGGACAGGGCAAGCATCAGGTACAACCCCTTCAAATGCTGAACTTATGGAGGGCTCTAACTGGCAGAAGGTTTACGACGACAAACATTTAGGATTTGTTGAGATTAAGCACAGTTTGTAGAGGTGGTTTTATGACATTCAATAAACAGCTTTTGGAGCTTATACGTCATCTAAACTGTGTGGATGAGCTGATAACAGGGACTGCAAGGGGTGGATTTAAGATTAGGAGAGGGCGGCTAAGGCCTTTTCCTTCCGGCTCTGATAAGCTATCATGGTTTCATATTGAAGGCTCTATGTTAAACGACGGGCTCTATATAAGGGGTGAAGATACCTTGAAAGATGAGGTGTTTGAAGGTGTTGTCCGTATTTTGCGTATAGAGCCTCATCTTATAGCTTTGGCTAAGGAAATCTTAGAGTTTAACCAAAAGAACGCTCCAACATTAAAAAGCAGTGAGCGGTTTGGTACTTATAGTTATACTAATGCTGCAAGGGCAGATGGCAAGCCTGCCGGATGGGCAGAAGTTTTTGCCTCCCGTCTAAGGCCGTACAAGCGGATGTTTTCAAGGGTTAGGGTGTGATATTATGGGACTTGAAGATTTTTTGGAGACTGTAGTTAAATTAGAGCCGGCAAACTCCACTAATGGCTCGTGGGTTTATGTGAACGGTGATACTTATAGTGCAGGGTTTATACTAAACCAGTCCAGAGAGGCACGTGCCATGGAGTCTATAGACCTTAGGGACAGCTATACTATAGTTATGTATCCAACAGGTGAAATTACCCACGGAGATATAATCCTCCGCCTTCGTGATGGTGCCAGGTATCGCATTACAAGCGACTTTGCCCATACGCCGGATATAGCGGCGGAAAGCTTAATGCAGGCATCAGCACAGAAACTGCCTCCGGAGGGAGGTTTTAGCCCATGAGAGACTTAAGGAATGTACTCCATGAGTTTTGGAGCGGCTTTTATGACCGGAGGGGCAATGAGCCGGTCGGGATTCCGGCTTTTATGCGGGGTTATGCCATATCTAGGGATGATAAAGGGCGGATAGCAAGTAATCCGTCCTTTCCCTATATTACCTATGAGGTGGTAAGACCATCTTTTGGAGATTTTACTATATGTACGGCTTATATTTGGGACAAAAACCCTGATAATCCGGGATTTACAGGGCTTGTAGATGATGTTTTGGCTCAGATAGCACAGAAGATACCCTTGGAAGGGATTTTGCTGGATACCACAGATGGCTTTATTAAACTAAGTCCCGCAAACCCCTTCCAAGACTATATGAACGACCCGGATATTACTGTGGTGCGAGGGGTTGTACGGTATGTAGTGAGGAGTTATTTATATTAAAAGTAATTGACGGTTTATGGAGAATAATGTAAAATAAAGGTAGGTACATAGTGCAGTAAGGGCGGATTTTTGTGGCTTGCTGACCGGAAGGTAAGGGTTTTCACCCAACCGGAAGGGAGGTGACGCTTTGATATACGAAACATTAGGATTACTGTTTCAAGCGGGAGTGTTTTTAATAGCTCTGCTAGTATACATAAACACAAAAAAATAATCAGCCCCCAATTCACAAGGTTAGCTGATTACTTTTCAACATAAATTCAGCAAGCCACCGCCCTTAAAGCGGATGTACTGTGAGGGGACGTTAGCGCGTCCTCTCTTTTCTTTATTCTAGCAGGTTTAGGCGGCATTGTCAACTTTTAAATCAAGATATAGTCGTTTAAGACAAAAATGGTCTTCACTATAATATAAAATCGGAGGATAAAAAAATGGAAAACAATGGAAGAATTTTAGCGGGAGTAACATCTGATACATTTAAATCATTGCAATTAGGATCGGGAGCCATAATCAAGGACTTCGATTATACGGCACTTACATCATATGATGAGTTTCATGAGGCTCTTTTAGATGCCATAAAAAACGGACAATCTTTCGGCGGTACCGAGGGGGGCATCAATATTGAGATAACGCCAACCTACGGCAGATATCCTGTAGACGGCGCAACAGCCCGTTTCAAAGGGGACAGCTTTATTACTGACTGGCTGTGTCAAATGTCAACTAATTTGAAAGAGTTTACGCCAAAAGCCCTTCAGGCTGCTTTCCCAACCTCGGAGTTTAGGGAAACGGCAGGGGATGATATACTTTCTCAGCGGATTAGGGCAGCTATTTCCCTCTCAGATTACGATAAGAATCATACTTGGATATCCACCACTAAATTTGGGTACATGATGGTATCCTTTTTTAATGCCCTAGGACAGACTACCGGTGCTATTTCGGCACCATCTGAAGGCGCGGGAGGCATACCTTTCCAAAGTATAGCTCATGTGGAGGATTTTGACGATATCGACTTCGCCCCATGTGAAATTTGGTATATTTACAAGGATGGCAGACCTACCCGGAGCCTTAAAGTAGGGGGCGGGGCATAGTATGAGATTGTCAGATATGAAATTTGGGGAAATGATGAAAGTGGTAGCAACAATAGCCGCGGAAGCTGCGCCTTTACTGGAAGATGATGAAATTATGGGGCTGTCAAAGGGATTTAAACCCCTCTTAGATGAGTCGGATGCAGACTATGAATGGCGGTTTAACAGACAAATAATTACAAGCTTGTCTTTGGTTTCAGGGAAATATCATCCGGTGCTATGCCGCATTTTAGGCGCGCTTTTCCAATGCTCCCCTGAGGAGATAGATGACAAAAGTGTAGCGGAAATAGCCATCCAAATTAAAGACAGCCTAAACGACGAGGTATTACACGGTTTTTTTCCGCAGTTAAAACTATTGGCGGCAAAAGAATAGTCAGATACCTGGGAAAAGCCAATGAACTTCCTGCCAAAGCACTGCTGCTGTATGTTTGTGAAGAGTATAAACGCGAACTGGAACAGGAACACCGAGCCAATTATAACACTATGATGCTCTACATGACGGCACAGACCACAAGGAAAAACCCGGAGAGTTTGCCTATGTATAAGCCACTGTTTGATGAAAGTATAGGATACGAAACACCTAAGAAAATGAGCGGGGAAGAGATTTTGGCAGACCTAATAGCCAACAGCAGGGAAGGATTATAAAGTTAAGAACACCTGCGGGGATTTATAGTCGTTTAAGGTCATTTTGATCTTAAACGACTATAGCAAACGACTTTCGAAATCGTGATTGGGCAACGCGCTAAAACCTTCGGTTTTACCCAAAAGCACCTACCCCAACTGCTTTTGGGTTGCGCTTGCCCAATCACGTTTCTCAATGTCGTTTGCTATATATTGCTCGCCATTAAGGTTGTAGTGAAATTGAATTTTGGTCGTCATTGCAGTTGAGATTGCTTCAGGCTCCGCCGGCCCAATGACGAGCAGAGAAGTTAATTTCGCTACAAGTCTAATGGCGCAGATAGGGCGGGATGTTGTTGTGGGGCTGGTAAACGGCATTAAAGAGAAGATAGATTGGGCTAAGGAAGACATGGTATACAAAGTGCCTTTTTAGAGAGCGTTTATTATATGTAATGGATGAGATATATACTTAACCAAATATACCAAACATAGACTGCAACGCACTTAGCATGAGGATTACGCCAAGGCCAAGCCAGAATAGGCCCTGTAGACCGGTTTTGAAAGTATCAGCGGCTTGGCTACCAAATGTTTGAATTTGAAAGTCAACACCGGATTTTTGAGAAACTAAGTCTCGAAGTTTAAGGAATTCTTCGCGATTATCGGAAGAAAATTGAATAATATACTGTTTTTTTGCCTTTATGACAAGCATACCTGATAGCGAATTGGCTGGCTCTTGCCACTCTAATCTAGTAATATCAGAAAACATAAAGCTACCTTTAACAGTATCTTTCTTGATATTAACTATTGAAATATTATCATCATTGATTATTACTTTTAAGTCATTGCCTACATATTCCTTCACCACAATACCTCCATATATAACTAGTCAATAAAAATTTTATACTTTAATAATACATCATACTATGCAAAGCTGTCAATTAGGCGGATTAATAAAAGACGAAAGGAGAAACGATTATGGATATGAAAAAAATTTACGCAAGTATCGGGCTTAACGCTGATGAATTTAATAGGGGAATAGAAAGAGCAGTAAAGCAAAGTGGTGAGTTTGAAAGTGCGCTAATTGATGCTGCTGAAAATGCTACAGTATCTATGGAAGATTTTGTGTTTAGTGGTGAAGGTGTACAAAGCGTGTTTAGAGAGCGTTTATTATATGTAATGAAAGAGGCATACACTTAACCGAAAATACCAAACATAGACTGCAACGCACTTAACATGAGGATTACGCCAAGGCCAAGCCAGAAAAGACCTTTTAGACCGGTTTTGAAAATATCAAAAACTTGACCGCCAAAAGTTTCAACTTGGAATTCAACTCCGGACTTTTGGGCAATTAAGTCGCGCAGCTCCAAGAATGTTTCACGATTTTCATGTGGGAAAATCGCGGTATACCGATTTTCCTTTATAGTAACTTTAAGGTCACCAGGCATTGCGCCTTTTGATTCACACCACATTAAAGCAGTGATATCAATAAATGTGAAACTTTTTTTAACAACCCCTTTTTTATTAACAATAGAAATATTTTCATCACTAACTATGATTGTAATATTTAATCCTTCATACTTTTTCATAGCAATAACCTCCTATAATTTATCATATGAACATTTCAATAATACAACATACTAAACTTAATTGTCAATTATACAGCTTCATAAAATCAGAAAGGAAAGATGAATATGGATATGAATACGAGAGAAATTCAAGTAGCTATTGCTCTTAGTACAGATGAATTTAACAGAGAAATTGAAAATGCAGCAAGAAAGAATGAGGAGCTTGTAAATTCGTTAAACAATGCCACTGAAAGTGTCGCAGCACCTATTGGGGATTTGGCGATTAGCACTGAAAACATACAAGGTGCATTTGATGGTCTAAATATCAGCGAGATGTTTCCTTCTATTATTGAAGCACTTAGGCAAATGGTTGAGTATTTTACAAAGATAAAAAAGCATTAAGAAAGGTAAAAGCACCGAAGGGCGTTTATTATATGTAATGAATGAGATATGTACTTAACCAAATATACCAAACATAGACTGCAACGCACTTAACATAAGGATTACACCAAGACCAAGCCAGAAGATGGCTTTTAGACCGGTTTTGAAAGTATCAGCAACTTGACCGCCAAAAGTTTCAACTTGGAATTCAACTCCGGACTTTTGGGCAATTAAGTCGCGCAGTTCTAGGAATTTTTCGCGATTATCTGGCGAAAAACGAATAAAATGTAATTGATTCCTTACAGTACTCCTAAGTTTAAGCGTGCCAAATGGCATTGAATCCGTAGGCTCTAACCATCCCAACTCTGTGACGCTAGAGAAAGGAAATTTACCTTTATTAATGTTTTTTTTATTAACGATAGAGATATCTTCCTCAGTAACTAATATATTGACATCTATGCCATCATACGCTTTCATATTTAGTAACCTCCTTATAGCAATTATTAATAACTAGAAGCTCCGCACAACTATAATACATTATATTTCAATGAGCTGTCAATTGTTAGCTCAAACAAAAAAGAAAGGAATGGCGATTTATGGATAAATCGATTGAAAGGTCAGCAACTAAAATTTCTACCGTTATGGGGCTTAACACCGACGAGTTTAACAGAGAAATTGAAAGGACAGTGAGGGATAATAAAGAATTTATGAATACTTTAAGTGATGCTGCCGATAGTGCAAATGCGTCAGTAAATGATTTAGTGCTTAGTACTGAAAACATACAAGGTGCATTTGATGGTCTAAATATTAGCGAGATTTTTTCTGCTATAATTGAGAAGCTCAGGCAAATGGTTGAGTATTTCTCAAAGATAAAAGAAGCGCTTATGGAGATTAGCAGTAAAGGGATTGCTTTGAGAGATATATTTAAGGGAGCTTTTGAGGGGCTTAAGATGTTGGGTAGTTTGGAGTCGGTTAAGAAAGGGATTGAGGTATTGAAGGAATTCGGTACTAGAGTAGTATATATTGGTAAAGCAATAACTGCATTCACCAAAACACACCTCATCGCTTTTGGCGCAAAACTAGCAGCCCTCAAGCCGGCTTTAATTGCCTTTGGAGTCAAGCTAAAAGCGGCTTTCCCATTTCTTGCCATTGGTACGTTAATAACAGCCTTTGGCACGGCGTTGGCGTGGCTTTGGAATAATAATGATGAGTTTAGGGATAAGGTAATAGGTGCCTGGGAGGCGTTGCGAAACGGTGTCACCGGCATCTTGGGCGGTGTCGTCACTTTCTTCACAGAAACCATGCCTAACGCCTTTCGTGCTGTACTGGATTTTGTACAGGACAACTGGAAATCCTTAATCGTATTTATTATCAACCCCATATCCGGCATTATAAGTCTATTATACAATATCAACCCGGAGTTTAGGGAATGGGCAGACAATCTTATCGCCGGTATCAAAGACAGCTTTCGTGCAATGGCGCAGATAGGGCGGGATGTTGTTGTGGGGCTGGTAAACGGCATTAAAGAGAAGATAGATTGGGCTAAGGAGACTATAGCAGGCTTTTTTGGAGGCATAACCAGCCGTGTGCGGGGGTTATTCGGCATAAACTCCCCCTCCCGGGTCTTTGCAGGGATTGGCAAAAACCTTGGTGAAGGGCTTGTAGACGGTATCGAGTCAATGGAGGGTAGGGTGGATAAAACCATGGCAGGCGTGATGGATGCCCTTGTGAAATCCGCTGAGGGGGCTGATTTGGAGAGGTCACTGTCCTACCAGCTTCAAATGTTTTCCGACACTTACGATAGGGTGAAAGCCATTATAATAGCTGCTTTCGAAGCCATTAGCCGTAAGGCGCAGGAGATTGTACGCCGGATGACTATAAGTATAGATGAATTTCTACGCTCAGCTGGCTTTCAGACAGGGCGTAATTTTTTTGGGGCATTAGGGGATGGGCTTATTGCGGAGGAAGGCAGGCTTCAGTACTTTTCGCTATCGCGAAAAGCCGCGCTGAAACTGTGCGTTGAACCATCGCACAGTTTCAAAACGCGCGTCCGGACTTCTTTCCGGTACCTAATGTCTGAGGCTATGCGGGTGGCTGATGGGATTTCAGGGGTGTTTAATGCCAGAAATCGAGATTGGGATTTGGCTAGGAATTTTGGTATGTCCCCTGAAGCCTTCGCTGCTGTGGCAAATGACTTTGTCCGCCTGCCTCATGACGAAAGTGGTGTTAATCTTGGGGGAGATACCATAATCAACCAGTATTTTTACGGTGTCAAGGAGGAGCAAACGGCTTTCCAGGCGTATCGTGCGGCACAGAGAGCAGTGATGATGGATGTAAGGTAGACTATATCACAATTAGGAGGAAAAATCATGAAATTATCAAGCATATCATTTGACGAAATGACTAATATTTTAGCAGTACTTGCAGTCGAGATACAACCGCTCCTTGAAGATGAGGAGATTATAGAGCTTTTGAACAGTACCAGAAAGATAGAGAATGAGACCCACAAAGAGTACGGATTACGAACAGGGAGGAATATGTTTAGCCTTCTTGGGTTAATGTCTCTAAAGCATAAGGAAGCGTTTCACAGGATTTTAGGTGTGCTTTTTAACTGCCCTTCGGAAGAAATAGGTAAAAAGCCCATGAAAGAAATTATGGACAAGCTTAAAGAAACCCTTGGAGACGAGGTGCTTGTAAGTTTTTTGCCGCAATTTGGGAAATTGGTCCGGAGCGGTTTATAAGGTATTTAAACCAGGCTAGACCGTTTCCCCCAAAGGGTTTGTTACTATATGTATATGCGGAATTTAAACGGGAAGTTGAATACGAGCATAGAGCAAATTATAACTCTATGATGCTTTATTATATGGCACAGCCAACAAGGAAAAACCCTGAAAGCCTGCAAACATATAAGCCAATACATACTTATAGTAAACAGCAATTTGGTAAAGAAATGAGCGGCGAGGAGATATTACAAAGTTTAATAAGGAATGGAATATAAACTAAAGGAGTGATTATATGTTAGTGACGCCATTTGTAACTTTAAGTTATATAAATTCAGCCCAGCAGGAAATAGGGCTAAACTTTTACTCATCTTTTGTGTGTGAAGGATGCGATGAGACGGCTAATAATCAGATACATTCAATTAAACAGGGGGGCACCCACGGCAGGTTTTTCACCGGCATGAGCTTAGATGAGCGTAATATAAGGCTTACCGGTCATATCCGCCATGGGATTACTTTGGAGAATGCCATGAGGAGCCTGCAAAATGTCTTTAACCCTACGGTAACGGGCAATTTAGTGTATGAAAACCAGCCCCTTGGTATAAAGCGGGAGATTGCGTGCAGGGTTACGGAGCTGCCTCAGGTTTTTTGGTCTAACCGGCAGCTACGCTTTGATATACCTCTTATTGCACTTGACCCTTTCTGGCGTGGGCAATCGGTTATACAAAATATTGCCGAGACTTTGAAGAAGTTTTGCTTCCCTGCGGTTATACCTCCTGAGGGTATGTCCTTTGGGCTTAGAAAACAGACCCTGGAAAGCGAATTTGAGAACATGGGCAATGTAGAAAGCGGGTTTTTAGTGGTTTTTCGCGCTCAGTTCGGCTCGGTTTTAAACCCTGAAATACGTAATATGGAAAGCGGCGAGCGCATCCGTATACTATACAATATGGAAAAAGGTGATGTAATAACCATCCTAAATGATTTGCAAGAGCGGCGGGTAGAGATTAACGGTATCAACGGTTTCAGGCATTTAGACGCGGCAAATACCAGCTTTTTCAGACTTGCTGTAGGTACAAACCGAGTGGGCTTTTGGGCTGATAGTAATATTAACAATTTGTCCCTACATATAAGATACACCCCGAATTTTACGTTTGCCGAGGGATAGGGCTTGTGTTTTTGCGGGATTTGTGGTATGTTAAAAGTAATAGACCTGTCAATAATTGTAAAGGAGGTGCCTGATATACCATATGAAACAAAAGTAATATTAATAGCAATAAGCAGGATTTTACTAAAATCCAAAACAATCAAAGAAGCCTACAAGGAATTAATGTTACTGGCAAATGCGGAAGGTATAGTTTTGGAGCCTTATGAAGAATCGGAGAAAGAATAAGGACATTTTTGCGGTTAAGCAGATTTTAAAGGGTTCAGATAATATTGATGATGCAAGAAAAGCGATGAGTGAAAAAACATGGGTGCGGACGTAGATAAATTAAGCGGAAGCGTTCCAACCTATGGTTGGAATTGGTGCGAGGGCACCAACCGCTACTGCGGCGCATTAATCAGGTCAATTTTAATTCAAGCCTTAACTGCTGATGATTTAGAGAGTTTTATAGTGCAGTTAAAGGCAGTGGCAGGGGAAGAAAATGCAGCTATTGTTTTGAAAATGCTGTCTGAAATGCCTGTTGGGAAGAAATAAACCTAAAAATGCGCTTTTTGCATTTTAACGACAGGCTGAAGATTTTATCTTCAGTCTGAGCCGCATATGCGGCTTTTTTTAATGGAAAAGGAGGTTAGCATGCTAGAAATATACAAAAATTTTGAACTAATTACAATGGCACCAATATTTACGCAGTTTATATGGCGCAGGCGGTTTTCACGGGCCGGGGAGTTTCAGCTTACCACTCCTTTTACCGCGGATAAACTTGAGGTTTTCGCTCAGGGCAATATAATTTATAAACGAAATGTAGATGAAGCGGCATTTATTGAAAGCCGTAATGTCATACAATCAGTAAGTGGGGAACTTATACTTATAGTGCGGGGCCGGTTTTTGCAAAGCCTCTTAGACCGGCGGATTGTTACCTTTGAAACACCCACACCGCTGCCTTTGCACAATATAATCGCCAATATTTGGGAGGAGAATTTTGGTATGCGCGCCGGTACTTTAAGGACAATGGTGCCAGAGGCGCGGATGCTAGGCTTTACCAACAACTTTACTTTCCTAAATGTGGAGTACAGACGCAGAAACGCCTATGATATTATCACATCTCTCTTACAGGATTATAGAATAGGGCTTAACAGCCGGTATAATTTTGATAACAAATCAATGGATATTTTCTTTTACGACCCTGTGGAAACAGATGTAACCTTCTCTAAAGAGTTTGCTAATATTTTTGAGCAAGACTATAGAGATGATACCTCCGGGTACAAAAATGTAGTATATATCGATGACGAATATATACATAATAATCATGCACATATAGGCATTGACCGGCGGGAAATGACTGTCCCGGCACCTAGCCATTGGCTTATAAGTCTAAGACAAACGGCAATCGATGCCTTAAATGAAAACCGTGCCACAAGGACTATTTCCTCTGTGGTAAACCCTTTTAACCGCCAGTTTGAATATTTAAAAGACTGGAATATCGGCTCAATAGTCCTATCGGAAAATCGTACCTTAAATTTTTCCGGCAGGGAAGTAATAAGAGAAATCACCGAGTACTACGACGAAACCGGCATGAATTTAGAGGTAAACTTAGGGGATTATGTAGGTAGAAGATAAGTTTCACAATATAGGAGGACACATATGAAATTAACAGAGATGAATTACAAGAAAATGAAGAGGCTTTTAGCAACAATCGCCGCAGAAGCTGCCCCATTACTCGATGATGAGGAAATTATGGAGCTTTTTGGCAGTTTTTCTAAAGAAGCGAGAGAAGAAAATAGGGAATACGGCAGGCGGGTAGGGCAAAAACTCCTTAGAGCAATAGTTTTAATGTCAGATAAACACGAAACTGTCTTTGACAGGATTTTTTGTGCAATTTTTAATTGTACCGAAGAAGAATTGGAAGAAAAAAGCATGAAAGAAATACTGACACAGCTTAAGGATATATTTGACGATGAGGTACTCCGCAGTTTTTTGCCGCAATTTGGAGCATTGGATACGAGAGATTTATAAAATATCTCGATATGGCAAATGAACTTCCCCCCAAAGCCCTTTTGGCTTATATTAACACCTGTTTTAAAGACGAGTTGGAAGCCAAACATATAGCCAATTACAATACTTTAATGCTCTACTACATAGCTCAGCCTACAAGGAAAAACCCGGATAGCCTGTCAATATATAAACCCCTGTTTGAGAGCAATAGAGCCGGAAGAAGTACGAAAAAGGAAATGAGCGGGGAGGAGATACTTGCAGGGCTTATAAAGAACGGCAGGGGAGAGAAGTAAGCAATTTCAGCCTGTGGGAGCCGTATTTAGGTTCCTTGCAGGCATTATAAAAAGGATGTATTTTACCACTTTGATAGAACGAAGAATCTTTGCATCAAATCAAAGAAAGGGGTGATGAAAATAACTATGTATTGATGAAGAAACTCGTTTAGAGGAGGCAGGATGAAAAATGTCGTTACAGCTTAATATTATTACAAACTTGCACAAGATCTAAGTAAAAGTATTGCTGCAGATATTCCGTAACCAATTGCTAAAATTTTTATGCTATCAGAATAGCGATTTTTGATAATATTTATATTTTTTTCACGATCATCATCTGAGAATGTAATAAATCTTAGACCAATACGGCTTGCAATGATATTATGCAACTCTACAAATGATTCGTGCTGCTTGTCTGTATATGCAATTTTATGGGTACGCTTTCGAGTACGAATTTCAATTCTACCATGGCCATAGGTTGGCCATTTATAGGTTGGGGCTACCCATTTTATGTCTGTAATATCAGAGAGCGTACATTTTTCTCCCAAAAAAATGTGCTTAATAAGAACGTTTTCGCCATCAGTTGTTATTTTATTGCCAATCCCTTTGTATTCTTTCACAGGATAACCTCTCTAAAATACCTTTTTATATTTTAAGGATATAGGATTTCAAATTAAATGTCAATATTGTTTTAATTAAACTTAACAGAGAAAGGATTGAAAAAACATGAATATAATTGATAATTTAGTAGCAATAGGGTTAGGAATAGATGCATTTTTTAAGGGGGCTGATAGGGTTATACAGAGGTGTGAAGAGCTTGGCAATGCTTTTACAACAGTTACTGAGGGAGTAAGCGGTATTATGAACACTGTTACAGAGGTAGCTGATGGTACTAATGGAGCGGTAGCAGACTTAGTATTTAGAGTAGACAGTGCCCAAGTATCTTTTGACAACCTAACTATTGGTGATAAATTGCTGGTTATTATTAGTATGGTTAGAGAGCTTATCGATACTTTGGCGTATTTGGGTACGCGAGCAAGCGAAGCTTTTACTGGCATGATTGCAAAGGTGGATGAATTAACTAAAGCGATGCGGGAAGCAAGTGACGGCGGGGGAGGATTATGGGAGATATTATCGAGAATTTCAATTGCATTAGGAATTGCAACTTCAATAATAACATTAGCGAATGCTTTTAATCTTCTAGCAAGTGCCATTGCTTACTTTACTACTAAGAAAGGAGCTATTGCGGCAGTAATTGCCCTACTATCAGGGACAGGAGGTCTTATTTTCTATCTAACCCGCTTAGGCGAAAGGGTAGATGAACTTAGTGTCTCAATTCCCGAGGCATGGGAGAAGATTAAAAACAAAGTAAAAGCAGCCATCGATGGGCTGCTGGAAAGTATCCCCCCTGAAATTATAGGGCTTATAAAATTCTTAAAAAAGCATTGGGATACAATTCCTATGATTATTACAAACCCCATAGGGCTTGCCAGGCGGTATTTAATGGGGGAAACGCCGCTGTTTGGCCAGTGGGCATCGGACACGGTGGACAAGGTTAGGGATGGTTTTGAGTCTATGGCGGAAGTGGGCGAAAACCTTGTAATCGGCTTTGTACAAGGGGTTCAGGCGTGGAGCGCATGGGCATATGAGCAGGTTTGTAATTTCTTCGCAAGGATTACTAATGGAGTTAGGAATTTATTCGGCATAAACTCCCCCTCCCGGGTTTTTGCAGGGATTGGCAAAAACCTTGGTGAAGGGCTTGTTGACGGTATCGAGTCCATGGAGGGTAGGGTGGATAAAACCATGGCAGGTATGATGGATACCCTTGTTAAATCCGCTGAGGGGGCTGATTTGGAGAGGTCACTGTCTTACCTGAGCCGCATTAGCGGGCGGTGCGTTAGCACCGATTCCGACCATAGGTCGGAACTCTCCCTTTTTCAAATGTTTTCCGACACTTACGATAGGGTAAAAGCCATTATAATTGCCGCTTTTGAAGCCATTAGCCGTAAGGCGCAGGAGATTGTTAGGCGTATGACTATAAGTATAGATGAATTTCTACGCTCAGCTGGCTTTCAGACTGGGCGTAATTTTTTTGGGGCATTGGGAGATGGGCTGATTGCGAAGGAAGGACGTTTAATGTCCGAGGCTATGCGGGTGGCTGATGGGATTTCAGAGGTGTTTAATAGGCGGCAAAATCAGTTTATGCCATCCTATGCAGGGTTTGACTCAGGGGCGTTTAGTCCTATGCGGGCAGGGCTTGAGATGCGTGACGATTATATGACTGTGCCGGTGGAACAAAATGTTAATCAGTATTTTTATGACGTTGCGGAGAAACAAACGGCTTTTCAAGCGTATCGTGCGGCGCAGAAGGCGTTTATGTATGATATGGGCAGGCGGTTTTAGTGAGATTAACCCGTCGCTAACGGGCTTTGCCGCGTCCTAACACCCTTTGCGTGTTGTCCTCGCAATGATGATGCGAGAGCCAACTATAGCAAACGACATTGGAATGGAAAGGAGGTGGTATATATTAGGTTTTCTGCTGTAAGGGGCAACAAAAAAATACAGGCTTCCGCTATGGCGGGTCATAACAGGAGGTAATAAAATGTCAATAGTACCATTAGCGGCATCAGTTTTGGTTCCAATTGGGCAAGAGGCAGAGATGCTGTACTTTCCGTACAATTCGGAGTTTGTACAAAACGAAATCGGCGAAAATGTCCAGGATCGCCTGTACGACAGCCAGGACTGGGCAGATTATTTCAGGCAGTTTATAGGCAATGGGGTATATCCTAACCCTGCATCGGGGCTTAGGGTTGAGAGCGTCCATAATTCAATGGTTTTAACGGTGAGGGGAGGGTCGGCTTTTTTGCAAGGGCGGTTTTATCTTCAACGGCGGGATTTTGAGTTTCCTGTGGAGCCGGCACATTTGACCCTTGGCAGGCGGGATATTGTTGTGTGCCGCCATGATATAATTGCCCGTACCAGCCAGCTTTTCTATATTCCCGGTGTTCCTGCGGCGGTGCCTTTGCTGCCGCAAATCCAGCGCACTGACGATGTGTTTGACTTACAGCTTTGTACAATTACGGTTAATCCCAACGCTCAGGCGCTTACACAGGCGAATATACTTGATACCCGCCCGGATAATGGTGTTTGTGGCTTTGTTAGCGGGCTTATTAATCAGGTTGATACTACAAGTTTGTTTTTACAGTATACTACATATCTTAATGAACAAATAGCACTGTGGGAGCAGCGCAAATCAGGTCAATTAGCTAAGTGGGATGAATGGACGATGGAGCGTGACCTATGGACAGATGAGCAGCGTGCCCATTTCGAAGCCTTGTCGCAAGAGATAGCCAACCTTGTCAAAGCCATGGAAACACAGGCATTTAGCCTGATTAACAATAATTTTGACGATTGGAGTGTGCGGCGGGGCTGTGATAAAATCACGGAGTTTAACCCGGATGGCTCCGTCCTTGAAACCATCAAAGTCCTTGCCTTGAATTTTACTTTAGCTACAAAGCATACGGAATTTGAGGGGAATGGAAGTATCCTTGAGACTATTACTTTTAATCCATGGGAGGTGGAGCTTGGGTAAGTAACTGCCTTTAACTGCCTTGACGATATAGCGTTAATATGTTAAGCTAAAATACAGTAAAGTAAGCACCGTTGGGAGGCGTTTTCATGAATGACCGTGAATATATTAAAACACAAATTGATACATTACCAGAACAGGTGCTTGAAAAAGTGCTTGAATTTATAGCTTTTCAGAAGTTTACTCTCGGCTTGTATGAGGAAAGTGAAGATGATACCGAATATTTATTATCTATACCCGGTATGGAAGAAAAGATAGATAGCGCGCTGGAAGAGCCTCTTTCGGAAAGTGTGCCTATATCGAAGGTATGGTCCGATGTATAAGGTGCAAGTTTCTCGTCAGGCTAAGAAAGATGCAGTTCATATTGAGCGAAGTGGTCTTAAAGCATATGTATATGAAATAATCGAAACAATAGAAAAAGACCCTTTTGAACCTTCCCAAGGCTTTGAGGAGCTTAGGGGCAAATGGAAAGGGTCTTATTCAAGGCGTATTAATAAAAAGCATCGTTTTGTTTATACAGTTTTGCCCAATACGGATAAGGAAGCGGACGAGCAGGGTAATATATACAAAGGTGTCGTCAAAGTTTTGACTATGTGGACTCATTATGAACGGCTATAAAATCAAGTAAATACTAATGTTATTAAAGCCCTATTATACTTAGGGGCTTTTTTTATGCTCAAAAACAAAACTGGGAGGGCTACTATTTAATGAAGGAAAATTTAGAGAAAACAGAAATAAATCAAGGGATAGAGACTTTTGGCAGTTCAGATGGCGGCAATATTGTACGCACAACTTCATTTACAATAAGTAAACGTACAATATTTAACCAAGACGGCACAATAAGAGAGGAGATAAGATAATGTGGGGGATGATTAAAACATCAATAAACAGCAACCTTGCCGAACCGCTAGACAGCCTATTTATTACATTATTTAGAAGAAGCGGTTTACTGCCAAAAGGATTGGCTGCGGAGATTACTGCATCTACTGTTTTTAATATTAAAGATTATGGTTTAGCTATAGGGGATACAATAGATGTGCTTATAGCAGGCGGCGGCGGGCAAGGGGGCGGCTCGGTTTTTACATCAGGAGCCAGCGGTCCGGGGGCCGGAGGCGGGGGAGGTTTTTGCCATTTTATAGAAAATTTCACCTTAACCCAAGAAAGCTATATTATAACTATAGGTGCCGGCGGAACAGGTGATGGCGGAAATACCACAGCTTTTGGTCACTCTGTAATGGGAGGACAAGAAGGTGTCAGCGGGTCTAACATGGTTTTAATGTCCAGAGGAGGAAATGGAGGCGGAGGCGGAGGAGGCAGTGGCGGTTGGCTTGGCGGTGCCGGAGCTGACGGCGGCTACGGCGGAACTAACGGCTCCTCTCCCTCCGGTGATGCACAGGGGCAGCCTGGTGGAGTAGGAGGAAGTGGAGATATTACAAATCATTCTTCATATTTTAACAGGCATGATGGCTATCATTATGGCAATGGAGGAGGAGGAGGCGGAGCAGTTAATCGAACACAGGTTACATGGCACGCACAAGGAGGAAAAGGAGCAGGGGAAGGGAAATATAAAGGCGGTAACGGTGCTGATGGGCGAGGAGCCTCTTTAGTGGCGTTACCCGGGGAAAATGGGGGCTTAACATCCGGCGGCGGCGGTGCAAGCTCTCAAAACTTTGTTGGCGCGGGTCTTATCCCGGGAGGGCTTGGCGGTGGCGGATTAGTGAAAATTTACGGAGCAACTATTAAAGCAGGAGGGCGTCCATAATGAAGTTAACTAGTATAGCAATCATATATAAAACAAAAATCATAGATAAAATTATCTTTGAAGAAAAATCTGAAAAAGCCTTAGAGATTGCAAAAGCCTTTCTTGAAACAAGGCATTTTAAAAATGCTGAAAGTGTACAAATACTTAAAGATGGTTATGTAATTGGTGATTATTTCATCGATGGAGAGTTTGTTAAGGCAGCGTTTTATGCCCTGTTAGATGAGGAGAATGTGGTGACCAAAATAAGTCGAAGACCGGAAGGTGCAGTATTTACCCCATTTAATCAAGATGAGGGGGGCATAATCGTCCAAGAAGTACCAATTGCAGGAAACATACCTGGACTTATAGGCATGATGTATATAGGCGGTGAGTTTGTCCCGCCACCGCCGGAGCCTACCAATGGTGAAATTTTTAGATTGGTTATGGAGCTTAAAGAGGAAGTGCGGCAGTTGGGGCAATGAGAAAAAAACTCATATCAGCAGCTATAGACCTACTAAAAGTAAAAAATATAATTACACTTATAGTCGTAGGACTGATGAGCTATCTTGTAATTAGAGGTGATGTAGGGGTAGAGGCGTTTATGGGTATTGCAGGGTGTGTGATTACTTATTATTTTACGAGGTAGGGGTAGGGGCAGGACAAACGCATGAAGCGTTTGCCCTTCGCCGAAATCAGGATTTCGGCGAGAAACTTAAGGTAAGTTTGCAAAGTTCCTATGAAACTTTGCAAACTTTTGCGATTTGACGGAAGTTAATTCCGTCAAATCGATTAAAATCTGCGATGCAAAGATTGCAAATTTCAGCAATTATTTTTTCATGCGTTTGACGGGGGTAGGGGTGCCCCTGCTTCTTTAAAACTTATAAGTGATGTACCATATATCATGATCGCCTTTTCCATGCCTGACAAAATAACAGCCATTGTCAGAGAGCAATTTTTTCACTGTCCTTGTATAGTCAGCCACTAGGATACCTTTACTAAATTATCGGTACGGACTGTTTCAAAAGACAGTGTAATTGAGCCCGTATAATTACAATTCAATTCCAGCATCTCAGGGGCAGCCATTTTTACTCTTTCTATAAGGGCATCACAGGAATTTGATTCCAGCAGTAAACCGGGAATATCATTGGACTCGCAATGCCATTTGCATGACTCATCATCCCAAATAAGTTTCACAACACATTTCATAATAAGGCTCCTTTCAAGAAGTTATAGAACTATGTGGAAACACACTACCATATACCAACCTAAAAGTCAAGGAGTCAAAGGAGGTACAACCAATGACAATCGGCATAAACAGCCGTAATATTGATGATTTACATCCAACAGTTGCAAGGGGCTGCCGGGAATTTATCCGGCGGATGAACGCCGCAGGCTTTGCCCATGTGGGGATATCATCAACATATCGTGACAATGTCCATCAGGACTGGTTGTTTGCCCAAGGGCGTACCAGACCCGGCAATATAGTCACAAACGCAAGGGGAGGTCAGTCCATACATAATTATGGGCTGGCTTTCGACTTTTTCCAAAATATCCGAGGACAGGAATGGAACAATCCGCATTTTTTCGACACAGGCGGAAGGATTTGGCAGGAAATGGGTGGCGTTTGGGGCGGCTCTTGGGTACGTTTTGTAGACCGCCCTCATTGTGAGTACACAGGGGGCATCAGCCTTTCTAGCTTGCAATCAGGGATTAGGCTGCCCTTGGATTCAAAAATGCTGTGGGAAGCCGCCGATAATCAGGAAAACTCAAAGGAGGTGAGGACAATGCGTTACAACACAATAGAGGAGCTGCCTCTTTGGGCCAGACCAACCGTAGAGATGCTGGTTAAAACAAATAGGCTGCAAGGTGAGGGGGAAGGCAGGTTAAATTTATCCGAGGATATGCTTAGGCTGCTGGTGATAAACGATAGGGCTGGGCTGTACTAAAAGTAAATGAGTGCATGGCATCAAATCGCCATGCACTCATTTTGCGGATACAAATAATTCAATTGGTTCATCTACAATTTCACAATTATCATATAAATATTGCGGGTCTAAGTCAAAGCAAGTACTTTCACTGTAGCTTTTATCAGGAGTCCAGGCAAGAGTGCCATTTAATACAGTACAAGTGCTTATAAAAAGATTATCATTTTGTAATTGTTTAAAAGCTCCTTTTTTAATCAGCTCAGAAGCATCATAAAGGCGTATGGTGCCGTCGTCAAAGTAAATATAAACCTTATATTCCAATGTAGGAATAACTTGTAGTACCTGCGGCCAGTAATCATAATCCATAAAGCACACCTCCTACCTTAAAGGGTCTATTTGAAGCAAGTTTTCATTGTTTTTTGCAAGATCCCAATTTTGCATAAGCTCATCTTTATGCAGCTCGGTCCATGCAAGAACAAGTTTAAGTTGTTTTTTAGGCAGCGCTGACTTTATTACAGTGCAGTTAATGATATCAATCAAAGCCTTATTTCCTGCGTATTCGGCATGAAAATGTGGAGGACTATGATCCTCATAGTAAAATATTATTCTTATGCCATAGAATAGACTTACAACAGGCATATTACTATCAATCCTCTCCTAAGAAAGTTATATCTTAATTATAACTTTCTTAGGTTTATCAGTCAACCAAAACCCTTCTATATACCTCAAAATCCTGTAGTCTCCCATTATTGTACATAACCGCGCTGGTTCTGAGAGTTGTCTTTGCCGCGTACATAGCCCTGTCGGCACAGCCAAAAAGCTCATCATAGGTCTCTCCATCTGTAGGGAAAGAGCTTATGCCAATACTTGCGCCGGAAAACACTTGTCTATTACCGATTGTCCAGCTTTCATCAAATATATTTAGTAAAAATTCCACCATTACAAGCATATCTCTTTCAAAACCCTTGCAAATAAGGGCAAATTCATCGCCGCCGTGACGATAAGCGTAACCGGAAGTGATGGGACTATCAGTTAATCTCTCGGCAATACTTATAAGCAGCTCATCTCCTGTTTTATGACCCATTGTATCGTTAATTTCCTTGAAATTGTTAAGGTCTAAGAATATTAAATAACAGGAGGCACCGCTTTTTATCAGCTTATCAAAATCTTTCTCTAATTTTCGCCTATTAGGCAGCCTCGTTAAATCGTCGGAGTCCGCTAAAAGTTGTATAAGCTTTTCCTGATTTTTATCTCCTGTAATGTCAACAAGGCTTGTAATATGCACCATCCGCCCGTCCGTCCATTTAAGGGGCACAGAGATTACCTTATACCAGCTCCCGTCAGAGGACTGCATTTCCCATTTTTTAGATTCATCACTGCTGTTTTTTAAGGAACTCTCAAAGCGCAGCCTTGAAAGAAACTCTTCCTTATTAAGATATTTTTCCGTCATTTGTTTATTTGTATATAAAACATCTCTAGTGTTTGTATCATTTATACATAAACCTATAGGCATATTGTCCAGTATTGATTTTAAAGACTCCTGAGTACGGCTTATACCCCTTTTATAAAGGACAAGTTTTATATTATTGGATATAGTATAAAGTATCGAAAACGCAAAGTTAAAATGGCTTATATCAAGGCGGCTTTGACCCCGCCTGTCGATTATACAAATAAAAGACATAAGCGTCATATTTTGATCCACAATAGGGGCAAAAAGCAGGCTTGTAGCGTCGAATATCATACATAAACGCTCTTCCAGCTTGGATTTGGAGGTTTCGTTATTTACAAATACCTGCTTTTTATGGGATAGGGACATAAAAAACTCATCTCCCAATAAAGAGCGCAGGTTAAGGCGGGAATGCATTTTTTGTTCATCATATGATGCGTACTTTTCTTTTAAATAAAAATCCCCTTCATAATCGGACATATAAATAAAGCCGCAGCCAAAACGGAAAAACTCGCAAAACTCAGCCAAAGCTCCGGGTATAGGCTCATAAAGCCCTGCCCCAGTTGATAAATTCACCATAACTTTATTCCAAAAAGCCCACATTTGTTCGTTTGTGTACGTTAACATATAATCACCAGTTATCTTGTAGAGTTGTATAGCAAACGACTTTCCCAATCACGTTTCTCAATGTCGTTTGCTATAGTTGCAATGGTGCATAACTAGTTACAGACAATTTTTTTTGTCGCTTTTTGCTTCAACTTAGGTTATGCACTGTTGCCTAATATATATATCTATTTATATCCTCCCGCCCAAGTCCCGGATGCAAAGAAATATTTAAGGAGTTAGCAATAACATTTGACAGCCGGTCGATTACCGCATCTACATTCTTAGGGGTTACGAACATATTTTCCGAATAAGGCTGTAAAATATCCTTAATCATTGCATATTTCTCCTCAGCGGATAAGGCTTGGAGCATAGTATAAAAAGGTGTGCCAATATCTGAGGCGGCTACCATTTCATCTATTATGCGCTCGATAGTGTCTGAGGCTAAGGTTGCCGCGTCTACGACTGTCGGTACTCCTATAGAAATTACTTTTACTCCCAAACTTTCCTCGTTAAGGGATTTCCGCTTATTTCCAAGTCCGGCACCTGGGGAAATGCCTGTGTCAGCTATTTGTATTGTAGCGTTTATACGCCCTACACTCCTTGAGGCAAGGGCATCGACGGCTATTAGCAAATCAGGCTTTACCCGCTCAACTAAGCCTTTTACGGTTTCTAAAGTTTCTATCCCTGTAATTCCCATAACTCCGGGGGATAAGGCAGCTACACTCCTTGTATTATCGCAAAGGGCATCAGGGAGTGTTTCTTTTATATGCCGTGTAATTAACAGCTTTGAAACAACCTTGGGACCAAGGGCGTCCGGGGAAACATGCTGGTTGCCGAGACCTATTATAAGTGCCGTGCTGTCTTTGTCTAAATTGTGGATTTTACCTAATATCTCAACCATTACCTTAATGGCGTTTTCGTGGGCGTCAATATCCCCTTCACGTAAGTCGGGAGACTCAATTGTTATATAATTTCCGATAGGCTTGCCTATCAGCTCTTCACCGGCACTATTTGTCACTTTCACCCAATGGACTTTTATGCCATGAACTTCATATTCCTCTGACTCGATACCTTCGAGAAAAGTTGAAACCTCCTCTTCGATTACGATATCCCTAAGTTCTGCTGCCAAATCCGTGTATATATAGCCATATTTTTTCATGTAATAACTCCTCATATGAATAGTATTTTTATTCTTGCCAAAAGTGATGGAAATTATGTTATACTCTAGGGTGTGTCGACATAATATTTCGAAAAGAGCTTTCGAGCCTGATTTTTAGCTATTTGAGGAGAGGGCGGCGACGCATATGCTTTAGCTAATAAAACTCTCAAGGAGGCAAATCATGAAAATAGGGATTATCCAAATGAGTGTAGATTTCGACAAAAGTAAAAATTTGGAAAAAATGGCAAATTATGTAAAAAAAGCTAAGGAAATAGGGGCAGATTTAGCCATATTGCCGGAAATGTTTAACTGCCCTTACTCGAACAAATATTTTGCCGATTACGCGGAAGAAAAAGGAGGCGAAAGCTACACCGCCTTATCCAAAGCCGCGGCAGATAACGGTATTTACCTTGTGGGAGGCTCCATACCGGAAAAAGTGGAGGAGGATAATGTGGAGCGTATTTACAACACCTCCTTTGTATTCGACAAAAAAGGCGATGAAATGGCACGCCACAGGAAAGTCCATCTTTTTGATATTGATGTTAAAGATGGCTGGTCGGCTCCTTCGGAGCCTGCTCGCCCAAGCATCCCGGGCTGGTCGGCTCCTTCGGAGCCTGCTCGCCCAAGCATCCCGGGTCAGAAATTCTTCGAAAGCGAAACCTTTACCGGCGGGGAAGATATAACAGTATTTGACACGGAATTTGGTAAAATGGGACTGGTAATTTGCTTTGATATAAGATTTCCCGAAATTTGCCGCCTGACGGCACTTAAAGGCGCGAAAGTCCTTTTCGCGCCGGGGGCTTTTAATATGACAACAGGCCCACTTCATTGGGAGATACTTTTCAGGCTTCGTGCTGTTGATAACCAGCTCTACACCGTAGGCGCAAGCCCGGCCAGAGACGAAAACGGCGTATATGTCTCCTACGCAAACTCTATTGCCGTGGATCCTTGGGGGCGCGTAATTTATCGTGCCGATGAAAAGGAATCTATCCAAGTAGTTGACCTTGATTTGGAAGAAATTGAAAGAGTACGGGAGCAGCTGCCCTTGATAAACGCTATGCGAAAAGATGTGTATAGGATTGAGGAAAAGTAGAAAGATGTATTATAGCTGTAACATAGGGCGTATTGCGTGATAGGTCAAGGAGAGTCGAACCTTGTGGCTATGGGTCTTCGAGTTTTGCACATGGAATTTTTGAAACCGCCGCGAAAGAGGACGCAGCCTTACCGCAGTAAGGCAAGGACTATGACAAAGGCGGGGCTATAGTGAAATTACTTCAAAATGGTAACAGAAAAACGCAGGTATTTTTTTGTAGATTGAGGAAACGGGTTCCCGGCATACCCAAAGGTATGGCGCGGTTCCTGAGCCGCCATAGCGGGCGGCGCGCACGCGCCGATGACCGCTGTAAGCGGTCGCTCTCCCTTTGACGATAAGATACCAAAAAATAACAAGTTTTTGTTACTGTTTTGAGGTTATTTTACTATATAATTCCACCGCAAAACCGCTCATTGTTCGACTCTCCTTGA
>Ga0131853_10003799_pt1 | contig 27129 bp, 25 predicted proteins | sample TergutLab28metaG_FD_92764 | JGI IMG/M metagenome (GOLD analysis project Ga0131853, IMG submission 92764) | Labiotermes labralis P1 segment gut microbial communities from Petit-Saut dam, French Guiana - Lab288 P1 (version 2) (version 2) | ecosystem: Host-associated > Arthropoda: Insects >...
GGAGACCAGACATGTGGAAGAATGCCTCATGGATTCTTCATCACGACAACGCGCCAGCACACAACGCGCTATCTGTGAAGAGGTATTTGGCGAAAAACAACATTCCAGTGATAGAACATCCACTGTACTCTCCGGACCTAGCACCGTTCAACTTTTTTCTCTTCTCAAAAATCAAGTCTGCGCTCAAAGGAACCAGGTTCGAGTCCGTGGATGCAGTGAAAGCAAAATCGATGCAATTCTTGAACAGCTTAACACAAGATGACCTGCAGCACTGCTTCCAACAGTGGAAAATTTGCATGGAGCGGTGTAAGGATCGGGGAGGGGACTACGTTGAAGGGGATAACATTTCGATTGTCTGATTTTTTTTTTTAATAAAGGCTTAGAGCATGAATCCGGTTTCTTTATTGCCACACCTCGTACAACCCATGAAATAACTCAACAAATAAGTCGCAAGCTCCTGGTGATGGATGTATTAACATACAAAACATGTTGAGCATTACATAATGAAATAAAAAAGCAAGTGACATCAAGTTGGTCTCTCTTTATTCAACTATCAAGATGATGCACAGTCCAATAAACATAAGATTCACTTCCCAATTAATTATTACAGGAACTGAAGACAAATACTGTGTTTACCTATAGCAGACAGTTTTTTCCCCCAGTCCATCTGGAAAACTTGTGTGGGGAGGGGGGGGGGGGGTGCCTTATAATTTTGCCCAAAATTAAACGCATTGTGTACTCATATTTACCTAAAACCCCAAAGCTGTGATAAGGTTGAGGGGATCACAAACTTGGGTAAATACAGTAAGATGACTTAAGAAATCAGAATATTAAAAGTAAAAAAATAAATCAGAATATTAAAAGTAAAAAAATAAGTCTCAAAAGAAATGGGGACCCCATTGGCACAGTATGTTTCTGACTGCAAGGAGAAGTTTGAAAATGGCTGCAGTTATCTCTTAATGTTACTCTGTATCTAATCAATACACTACTATACTATACTAGTACTTTACTTATTTCAATTTATAACATTTTTCTTATGCTCAAGGTGTACGTCTTAGTCAAATGAACACAAATAATAAACACTAACAAATTAGATGATTAGAACTTAAATTTCATGCTCACTGCAAAAATGCTTGCCCATCTAACCACTCTTGTACAACCAGATATCTTATCACAATCTAATCTACCACAATCATAAAATACACATTCTTCAGTAATTCAAACACACTTTCTCACTTCCCACACATTCCCAGAACAGAAAGGCAGCAGTAATGTATAACAAGCTATTCCATTTCTGTAACTACACAAACCTCTTGCACTCACAGAACAAGCACAGACTCACAAGTTCAATACATGTTCCATATGGAGTACTTAACAAGCCATGTGAACCCTACACATTCTAGATGCAGATTTTCTTCTGACGCCAGACATTTATTATGTACAGTCATGCTAGGGCAGCTCAAACACACAAAATTTTGTACTTGAAAATGGAAGGTGTTGACTGAATAAAAGACCTTGCTTTGCAAAAAATATTTGACTTACAATCAGCCTTTCAAACACCTTCTCTACTTTGGACTCAGCATTCTCCAGATTTCCACAGTGTGTACACAACTCAGCAAACAACTTCAGAATCTCAAGCTGTGGATCAGCCCCTTCTTCGTTAGATGAGATTTCGTCAAACTGGGGCAGCACCTGCTCACACATGTATGACACAAATCGTGCCGAGTCAACCTGCGACTGCAAATTAAAGAGGAGGAGGATTACTACTACTACTAATACCACCACTACTGCTGCTGTTGCCATCACCTCTCTCACAGTTAAATGTCTAAAACCCACTGATTAGTGTACGTACTTCCAGATTTAACATAAACAAAAATGTGTTTTGCCCACACTGCATACTTATGCATTCCATGCGACTCTCATAACAGTGATTATTTCCCTAACAGCATTAACCAGATGATCTTTCAAATGGAAAAAGTGTGTGTTCACTGTAAGACACGTAACAAATCTTTATGCAGGATGTTTCAGGAGGTATTTTCCCTACTCCAGAAGGACAATTCTTTGCTGATCAAAAGATACCATCTGGAATCCTTTGATCAGCAAAGAACTGTCTAAATAATACATCTGATCCCATGAAGAAAGTAATTTTCTGTACAGACGGTGTTTCTGGTGTTACAAATTTTAAGCACGAGTTCTGGTTGTGTTGTGTACCTGGTCTTATCAGTATGAGTATACAGTTCTTTTTTTTTTAAATAATTTTAATTTATAAGAGTGTTCCAGGCTTTATTTTTTTAGTTCTGTGTTAGTTTCAAGTTTTTCTATTACTCTCTTCCTGTAGAACTGATCTGTTCTCAGGTGCATGTTATCAAGTTCAGCATTTGTACGGTACTCGGTTAACTAAGAATAGCTCGATCCAAGTGGTCCATGAGATTAGGTGCTTCTTTACCTGAAGATGAAAGCGAAGTCGCTTCCAAAAGGCCATGTTATTTAAAAAATCCAGACGACGGAAGAAAGAAAGAAAGAAAGAAAGAAAGAAAGAAAAAAAAAAGAAAGAAAAGAAAAGAAACTGTCAGTGAGCAGCCCTACAGTGTTGACAGAACAGTTACACATTCTGTACACAAGTATTTTAAAATGATGTCACTACATTCCCCATTTTATTTGCCAAAGCAAATTCACATCTGTTCAACTTTTCACAACTTCGCATTTCCTTACAACAAACACAAAAAGCATAAACTATTACCGAAAAATATGGTAATGCGTGCTTGACACACTGAATTAATCTATCCACATTGTCATTTTCAGGATCTTTAGGATCAAAATTCTGGTTGATCTCGGCTTGATCTGCTACGATATCAACCAACTCCTGCTGGCCACTAATTGTATGACCAAGTGCAGTCCAACCCAGCAATTCCATCAAGTTATGAAATTCATCAGCAGTTACATCCTGCAATGAGTAATAACAATAAAGGACACATCCAACAACACATTTCAGTCAATTACATGTATAGTTCTATGAGAAACTCCGTGTCATAAGAATAAATAAAGGAAAGGGAACGGTTTTGTGTATGTCAATATAACCCAGTAAGTGCTCAACATCCACTCATCTAAACCTGTGACAAATCACAACTGATGAGCGAAAAAATCTGAATTCATCTGTTAATGCTGTCACCTCCTTTATGTTTCCATTTCTCCATACATCAGTAGATTTGTAACTGGGGCAAGGGCATTTATTAAAGCTATAGCTTCTCTCAATAAACAGATGCACAAAATGATTTGAGGAGTTAGTGACAGGGTTACGCACAATCTCTTGTTGAGAAATATATGCCACGTGGAATCTTCGAATAATAAAACTGGCCCAACATTTGCTGATCCCTGACTCTTATTATATAAAAGCCAAACTAATTTTAAAATTCTACACATAAATGCAGTGTGAAGATATGAATAATGCTGAAGTACTTTAGATGGAATTTTGTTAAGACAATGATAAACCACTGCATCAACATGGAAGCCCCAGTGTGGTGACCACCACATATGATTATTATTCAAAGGGTTTGGGGTTTGTTCCTCACAATTGCTAGTAATACTGAAAATAACACATCAATGATAAATTATCAGCTGATGTCAAGAAATTAATGAAATACTGCACGTACTAACACATGTCACACCATGTTGAACATCACAGAAGTGTGACTCTTACTTATAAAAAATTCTTGTATAGTACAATAAACTCATTAATATGGCTTCAACACACATAACTAATACGTGTTCTTTCACACAGAACAACATGCAATGCTAATCAAGCACCCTACCTAGTTACATATATACACCAATCTTGTCCACACTACTGCATCAAAATGAAACAGTCTTTACCTGCAAAACCTTCTTGCATTCACTAATTAAAAGTTCTTCTGCATCTTTTGTGATAATATCATGTCCAAGGGATTTAATTTTGACTGTTAGAAATTTAATGCACCTTTCTCTAACCAAATCATCTCCACTCAAAATTTGAGAGAAAATACCACCAAGAGTGCCTGAAAACAAAAAAAAAAAGATTACCATCACACTTACAAGCAACAAACATTTTTCTTGGCTGACTACACCTCACGTGTGCACACATTAATGTGCAAGGCAACATAAGAATAGAGAGATGCAGAATATCTTGCCATGGATGAGTGGATGAATGTATATTTTCAGCCAACATTAGTCTCTAATACTAAGCATGCCTGATGGGTAACTGGTAATCCCTGGGTTCAAATCTTTGTCCAGAAATCAGGTAGAGTGGAAGGGTTTTCTGTTGTTCCCTCAGTCCCAGTAGTACCCACTACAATAGCACCTGAAACAATGTCTTGGCCATTTCCTACCACAATCCTTCCCAATTCATTATTCAGTAACCACATCCCATTCGCCACTATACACATTCATCTAGTGATAGCAAAGTCTGCACATTCAGACTTGTTCATGTAAAATTTGTCCAATCTCTAAAGCCCCGAAACTTTGCAAAGACCAAACATATGCACATTCAAAATCTGGTAAATTTCTGGCAGTTCAACATCCTCTGTTGCAAGAAAGAAATAAAGAAAGAAGCATCACCTGTGGTGGGGACACTAATAAGTGAGACGCAACAAAACATAACAGTACACATATGAACAGAGTAATGTGAATATGCACACTGTAACATTGTGGTTTTCAGAACTAATGTATAAATAACCTGCATGTCAGAAAAACAAATTTTTAAATGCAGAATACAGGCTGCTATTAAAATACAAACATGCTTCTTACCTTTTGCATCACTCTTGAACAGAGTCATCAGTGAATTGTGAACAACACTTAACTCTGCATTATCTTCAGCTTGTAACAGCTGTGCCAGAATATCTGCAATCTTCTGTGTGTGTTCTTTATTGTCCTTACACAAACTTGGCAGGTCTTTTATAGCCTGCTTGCGAATCTGTTAACAAAACAAGTGCGGTTTCAAACAATGCATACAATTTTTTTACTATTATCACTCTATTCCTTTGACAGAACTTACTTTGTTGTGTGGCTGACCATGCATCGTAATTCAGTACAGATAAGAAACCAACTAGATGTCACTTTTGTGTTATCCTCTATTTCTCCTTTACAAGTTGCTCAACATGTTTCGGGCACATGGTTGCCCGAAACATGTCTTAAAACTGTGTATATCAACTACTGCATATCACAAACCTCATGGTACTCATAAAATACAGATGAAACCATCTTCATCAGGTATGGTAATCAGTTTTTGAATATATGTATGTGTGTGTGTGTGTTGGGGGGGGGACAAACTTACAGCAACGTCTTCATCCTCACAGAGATCCAGCTGTGCTTCAATGGCTTGATCGGCTAGTGTCGGAAAATGCTTGAAGAATCGTGCTATAAATTGTGATGCCAATCTCTTTTCTTTTGAAGACCCCTTTACTGCTGTGAGGATTTCTAAGTATTCTGCCTCATGCTGAAAAAATACAAAAATGACATACACACAGTACTTTTTATAGTACTGGAAGTGACAGGGTAGCAAAATTACTTTCACATAGAACTAAAGACAGATTAACAGCAAGGAACAATTTCCATCATTCAGTTCACATTCTTGCCCTCCCATCTCATAACTAAAAGCATTCATGAATCTTACCAGTTTTGTACAGCTGACAAACTTGGCCTCTTACTCTGCATGAAAACTGCACAATAAAGGTGTATTTATGAATTTGTTAGATAATGGTTTATCATAGTTTTATCACATCAGATCCCAACCACCATCAAGGTAACTATGACCATCTTACCCTCAGATTTAGCTCACACCTACTTGAAGACAATAGCACACTGAATTTCCAAAAGCATAAGGCTATGCCTACATCTACATTGCAATACAAACTGAATCTCTAATACACGTCAGGTTAATTCCTGTCTTTATGGTACTGTGTACTACTCTGAACTGCCACCATCACCATACACCTATACACTCAACAACACACTCCCCCCCACAAAGAAAAATTAACATACTTTTTAATCTGATCAAACTGTAGAATGCTCTTATGTTATTCCCCCTTTAAGAAAAGGTGCAACTTTTTGGAAAAAGGGACTTCTTCAAGTAGGAAAATGTGAACAGACCAAAGGCTTTCTACGTGACAAAGCTGCTGTGCTGTGGTACACGATTAGGGAAAACCTGTACTTTATGCTTAACAGACCAAATATATATTGTACACTACTTGTATGACATCATGGTGGATCCAACTATGACTTTTGTGCAAATATTAATAAGATCAACAAGGCTAAGCTACTTCCATTAACAAAAAATCTTATGTTAATGTGATCACCCAGACACCAAAACATTAACATAATTTACAGTCACAAATTATCTTACACATATGTTCTCCTACATGTTTCAGCAACAAATCGCCGTATTCAGGGAGCCATTAATACAAAAGAATATACAATTAATACATCAAATTTACATACATAAAGTTAAAAATAAATAATGGCATCTATAAATATATATATGTGATGCTGACATATTCCTGAATAAAATTCACTAATAAGCCACTACTGAAACTGTATGTGGTTATGTGCACTGAAACATCAAATACTGAAGTTTTCAATCCTAAAAGTGAAGTCCATGTGCCACGTACTTTTCAGTTCTGGTAAACAGACACATGGAAGATATTTGAGGAATGCAGGCAGGATGGGGTGGGCATTCACCTGGCATGGGTATTTGACTCACCAACTACTACCTGTGCCAACAACACTTATCACTTACATTAGACTGGCTGTGCCAACTCCTAATGTTCTTGTGGCCAATGTATTTGGAAATTGTATCACTGACATCTTGTGCCATAAAATAGGTACTAGCCTCTTATTCAGTGCCTCCCTTTTCCTTCATCTTTCCCCTCTACCTCGCCCCACAAGTTTCAAGATACGGAAAATGGTGCCTCATGTAAGAGAGTGTTGTGTACTCTGTTTATATTACATGTGGTTATATGCATAGAAACATCAAGTATCGAAGTTTTCAATCCAAGAGGATCAAGTTCCAGTGCCATTCAATGATACATCTTGTGTAGGAGTTGTGTGTGTGGCACAGGGGCTTGATACTTTTGAATGGAAAACTTCAGTACTAAATGTTTCTATGCATATTACCAAATACAATTTAAACAAAGTGCACAACACTCTTACATGCAACACATCAGTACACAGTACAAAAACTTCATTTTGGCTCAAAAACTTCAATACCACATGCTTCTATGCATACCACATACAATATAAATTGGCACATCAGTGAATTTTATTCAAGAATATGTGAACATCATTTACATTTATAGATGCCCTTACTAATTTTTAACATTTTTTAAGTACATTTGATGTAGTAATTTCGTACTGCTTCACATTAATCTCCCTGAGGATGGCGATTTATCCCTGAAACATGTAAAAGAGTTCATACGCATGAATGATTTTTTAATTTACGTAAACTGTGTACATTTGTTGGTGTAGGTTGGTGATAAGTCACACTGCACTGAATGTATATTAAATTTGACGTTACCGACCTGCAGTCTATAACTGATAGGCATAAATACCACAGGTATCTGTTATACGCAAAGACTCATCTCCGCAAGGCTTTGTAAATGGCTACACTTAATTCCGTGTGGGTCTAAACAACCAAGCTGTTAGAAAAAGATGGAGACTCACCTCACTTTTATCTTTAGAGTCTGCTAAAATTCCGAAATTCTTATACAGTTTCTCTATTCTGTCTGTACTCATAGTGCCTAATCAGATCTCACAACTGTACTAATTTATTTAGATATATTTTACAGGACTCCCAACAAAACTGTAAATACCAATACACACAACTCGCTCACACGAACACCTATCTCTTCCGGTGCTTACTTGCGCAATTGGATCACGGATTAGTTTCAATGTGGTCAAAGATTAAAAATTACTATCCAATGAATCAATATATTACCACGGAATGCAGTGTGGCAGCGCCCGACATGTTATTGAGCTAGGTATTGTCAAAGGCACGACACAGCGCATTCGTTGGCAATGATAGTTACATTGAAAAGATGTCTTTTAGTATTATTTATAGCTACACACGGTAATTGATTAAAAATAAATATACACTTTATTTGACGCATCTTCTAGATTCCTGTTTTCTTTCTGAAATTCAAAATCCGGCAATGTGCCTCTGAGGAAATGGTACATACACCGGTATCATTCGTCAAAGTGTTGCAAAGATAGCGTATCGTTTTATAACATATGACACAAAGTTCCTTTATTTACACATTGTGGTTTAATTTTTTTTTGTGATATTCCCGTCCTTTCATTTCAATAATTCGTAGTCGCGGAATACTTTATTATGTTTCTTATCAAGCTAATACTAAATATCAGAATTTTGTTATGTTGAACTCCTGTGTCAAGGTACTTCTTCCTGTTAGGTCCGTAAAAGTTTTCAAATTTCATAAGACTGGTCCAGTTCGTATGTAACTTTTACATGCCAGTTAATTCAAACAATAAAACAACCTAACATTCATGCTACCCAGTTTTACCTCAGTGGAGCTCAAATCTGTGGTACAACTATACACACATTTTGCATGGCAAATAGATTAAAATTTCATTTGCTCGGAGTTAGTAAAATTACGTGCTAAAAGATGTAGATTTAGATAATATATGTTAATATTGTCTGGTTTCCAGTTGGCATTGTGATGACCAAGGACACAACGATCGAACTCTTTATTAACATCAGTGGCGTACCCAGGAATTTTGTTCGGGTGGGGTTTAAAATATTCAGTTGAGGACAGAGAGAACGACGATCTAGGGGCGGTAGCCACCTAGTCAGGGGTTCTGGAGGCAGCTGTAATTTGGTACAAGAAATTTCATTTCACATAGTAAAGTTTTCTTAATTTTTTGTACTTTACGACTATTTATGATGACAACCAATTTATTTGTCATTGCTAATGTAATACAATTGCGAACCTAGGTAGTTTTAAAATTTATCTGCCTTTTTCCCGAACATCTTTGGGTGCTGGCGTCCTAAATTCAGCATTTTTTAACAGTTTTCACAATCTGGTTGAGTTTGGCACGATTTTGGAGGGCCTTTGGAATGTCGGGGGGGGGGGGGTTGAACACCCCAACCCCAACCCCCCCTCGGGACGCCACTGATTGACATACACCCAAGAAATTGTAGTATATGACAATTTTAAGACAAGAATCAGAACGTAGAAGTTCTGCAACTTTTATTTCAAATAATTCTTGTGCGGGTAATGGATGGAAATTATCAAAATGCTGTGTGCAAGAGTAAACACAGAAAATAGTACATGTTCATGTTTTGTCACAAGAATACAGGACAGAATTGTGTTATATAATCAGATAGCCAAAAAAGTGGTAAAGTTCAAGTATTCAGGAAAGTAATGGTATTTGTACAACAAATTTAAAAAATATACTTATAATTATTTAGGTGTAAACGTGTACTGAATTATGTGTCACAATTATTTTACATCTTCCTTTTATGGCTGCAAAATTCAATCTCTCAGTTCCGAGGGAAAAATATATATTCCTACACAAGGGAAAGTTTTACCGAACGTCAGTAAAATAAACGGGAAAAAACAAGAATTACAATTATAATAAGGATCAAACATATTTTGTGTATGTCTTTACGCTCGCCTCTTCTCTCGATTTCGAAATTTAAAAACTTGCATACACCCACACCTTTAAAACTTATCAATACTTACGGCTGCAATGTTTCATATATATATATATATATATACCAGAGCCATCTCGTACACCTGAATAGTATTAGGTTTCCGGTCATCTTTGATACTTTTCGCCCCATGAGTGGGTCGTGTAGAGATGGCCTTCACGAGTATGTTGTATAGTTATCCGTGGCATACATTACAGTCGTGGTGGGAGAAAAGTGTGGTGTTTTGTGCGTGTTAATGTAAATTGGGTGTTTTAATACGCAAAACGCTAGGTATAATCTTGCGGTTCAAACCATAGTATACTCACGAAACCTGTTTGTAGCGTAATTTCATCAATTTGAATTTCGAATGTGAGCGGTTACTATGTCTGCATTTGGTTTCGGAAATACTGGTTCCAGTGCCACTCCGGGAAGTGCGTTCACTTTTGGAGCCAACAAGTATGGGCATAAGTACACGAACTACATGGAGGAGACTGCTTGATAAGCTACTAGTTAATCTAATCAAATCCCGCATTTTGTGGAACCTGGAAGTTAATTACCGTGTTTACACAAGCTCGCCACTTGTCCATTCCATGAACCAGATGAATCCAGTCCACGTCCTATTTGGTTTCATGATCCATTTTAATGTTATCCTTCCAACTACACGTAAGTCTTCCAAGCGGTCACTTTCCTTCAGGTTTCCTCGCCAAAACCCTGCATGCATTCGTTCTCCCCACACGTGTGACATCGTCCACCCATCTCATCCATAACTTGAACACTGTGATATTTAGTGAGGTGTATAATTTATTTAAGCTGTTCTGTTTCTCTTTATAATGCTTATGTTTTCACCAGTAAATTAACATCTTCAACACAGATCATTCAGTTTTGTTCCCTTCTGGTTTAGCTATAATTTACTAATGGCATATTTTAAAGTAAATATGAGAACAGCAGCAACAGAGCATTTTCTTGTTTCACACAGTTCTGAAAAGGAAATGTTTTTGTCCATCCAGACGTCACTATAGGTTTCATTTAATTACAGTGTAATTAACCTAAGTAGTTTGACAGGTATTCCAAACTTAATTAGAACATATTGAAAGCCTTTCTGGTAAGTGAATTGTAGACTTGCTTGAAGTTGATGCACTGCTGTTTAAATACATGGTTCTTTTCTGAATAGCATATACCTTCAGTTGTTTGTCACAATACTGGTTATATAATTACATTTAATTTTATGTCAACTGTGCAGTGTAGCAGTGTTGATGATATAAAAACATTAGATGTGTGTATTATGTACAACAGTTTTGCAGTTATATTTATGGTTACAGGCCCACCACTTCTGGATTTACGCTTGGGACTACTGCCACATCTACAGGAAATTTATTTGGTACTACACCTACATTTGGAACATCTTCAGCATTATCTTCTGGTTTGTCATTTGGAGTTCCTACCACTTCACAAGCAGGTACTGGGTTCTTTGGAAGCCCTGCTGGTCAGACTGGACTGTCATTTGGGACGCCCGTTTCTTCAGCAGGAACTACAGGACTGACCTTTGGTACTACAACCACTCCTACTGGACTGTCATTTGGAACACCTAGTGTGGGGCAGGGAGGAAGTATTTCATTTGGAAATGCTGCAACACCTGCAGGACAGACAGGGTTATCTTTTGGAACACCAGCTGCAGCCACAGGATTAACCTTTGGAACCCCATCCACAACTACAGGACAGACGGGGTTTTCTTTTGGCACAGCTCCTGTGCTGACATTTGGAACCCCTACTACTTCTGCACCATCAACAGGGTTAACTTTTGGAACCCCTAATGCCACAACACAAACAGGCCTGACATTTGGGACCCCAACTACAGCAACAGGAACCATTGGGGCACTTTCTTTTGGCACTCCTGCTGCTACAAGTACCTCATCATTGGGTTTCCAAGGATTGTCAACTGTTACTACAGCACCAACTCTTGGAAGTTTGACATTTGGTACATCAACTGCCACGCCAACTACTGGTTTCAATCTTTCTGCACCAACAACAACCAGTCAGGGTACAGGTTTCACTTTAGGTGGTACCACCACATCAACAGCAGGGGGAGGACTATTTGGATTAGGGTTAGCAAAACAGCCATTGTTTTCCTCAACAACCAGTACAACCACTTCTATAGGTCTTGCTGGAACTGCAGTACCTGCTACAACTACTGCATCAGTAGGACTTGGAGGTGTTGACACATCACAGTCTAAATTAGGACTTACAGGTGAGAGATAATTCTTATAATAAAAGCCAACAAGATGCACTGTTTCTCACATTTATTTTGATAAAGAACTCTATGTTTCAGCCAGATCTGCTGTCCATCATCAGGAGTCTCAATATAGAGTTATTTATCAAAATAAATTTGAGAAATAGTGCATCTTGTTGGCTTTTATTATAAGAATATATCACGATGCACAATCCTCTGAATGTCAAAATGAGAGATAATATAAGCATTCCTTAAACAATTACAGTAAGGTGAAGTTATGCTTGTGTGTAGTTTTGTACCATGTACAGATTCTCAGAAAATATTCAGATATAAAATTTCATGAAAATTCATCCAGTGTAATCTGCGTTTTTCCATGCAGATGGATGGATGGACAGACATGCTGAAGCTAATAGTCACTTTTCACAATTTTGCAAATGTGCCTAAAAACATTCAACCTTTAATGGGAGCAGTACTGCTTGACCCTTGGAGAGGGGTACAGAGAGGCTGTCCTAAAATGTCGGTAACTACCAGTCTGTGCTATGTGACATCCCAGAGGAGCGAAGATCCCATTTACACCATGGCGGTATCTTGAAATCACATGTACAATCCTTCTGTTCACAGAAGACTTTTGTGTCGCGTAGTGAACTCACATATAAAATGTTAATTCCTTGGTTCATGAAATAGGGAACTGATTGGGTATTTACCTGCTCTTCAGTTTTTGAGCATAACAGAATGGATTTGGCAGGTTTTTCCAGCTATCAGATAAGCAGTGTACCTGTATTGCCGGCAGATAACCGGATTTAAGCATCACCAATATCGTCTTTGTATTTCAGGAGCAAGCCCTGGACGACCAGATGCTAAAGCTGTTAAAGAAAACCAGATACCAAATGAAATACTTCAAACAATTGACACTTTCAAGTAAGTTAGTAATGTAAAACGGTCTACCCTTTAATGTCACAGAGATGAAACAAGTTAGAATTCTGTCCCCATGTGGAAAGCATCTTAGTAATTACAGACACGGACCATGTCATGGCTCAGGTGGATAGTCATCAGCTTGTCATGGAGGCCCAAGTTGATCCCAAGCCAGCCCATGTGGGATTGCTGGTCAACAAAGTGGCACTTTTTTCTTAAAAATGCTTAACCAACAGTAGCACATGGACTGTATGTTACTGTCTTATCTTAAGCTTGATGTAATTTTTTTTTTAATATTGATATTTGTGTGTAGTTTCCATACAATTTTTGTATACATTCTCTGCTCTGTTTATCGAGTGTTCCTTAAACAAACAACACTACACCAACAAAATGTGCTTGCTGCAACAGCAAAACAAACTTTTTTGTGTAAAAGTGCATAGTCATATACTTATGCACTCCAGCACTCTTAGGCTCACTAGTGCTACCATTTGTGACAAGTGACAGTACAGTTTTTGTTAAATCTCATAGAAAGTTATGACCAAAACGGAATTGAGGCACTTTAAAACGTAAAATATCAGTATAAATACATGGCCTGCCCCAACCCACTTCCAAATAGATTGACAGTAACAGTAATATTTCATAACAAGTTCATTGTTTTCTTATGACTTGTAGGAGTTTTGTTAAAACCCAGAAGGGCCTAAGTTCAGACATAGCAAGAGGTTCTGTGAAGCCTCTCCATAAGGTTCAGGAAGATACTGAATCACTGAAACAGATGTTGGCAGGACTGACCAGTGGATTTCAAAGAAATGTGGCATTGGCGGACAAACTGAAAGCAGATACAGCCAAGGTAATGAGTTAGTTTTGCATTGTTATGGCCTTGGGAGAAAGTTTATTTGCACAATGCAAAGCTTCATACCATGTGTCTGTTCATAGTACAAAAGTATATATAGTTATCTCAGTATTTAACCAACTTGATGCACAAAATTTGTTTCACAATAAGTTTTATTTCATGCCTCTACAAGTTTCGAGCACATGTGCTCGAAACATGTAGAGGCATGAAATAAAACTTATTGTGAAACAAATTTTGTGCATCAAGTTGGTTAAATACTGAGATAAATATACTGAGATGCATGGTCAACAAAACTTCAGTATATATAGTGTTTCCTGTCTCTATTTTTATTGTGTCTTCATTATAGAAAAAGAAACATTCTGTTCTCTCATCTGTTTTGTAACTCAAAATGGACATCCAGAAACCAAAATTTACTGGTGACATTGTAGTGAAGGGTATGATTATGTGTGCACTCAGATTCTACACTGTGTTGTGTAGCAAATGACAAAGAATGATTCATGTCAGTGCTCAGTGAATATGTCTTAGTGCTTGTTCAGGCACAGATTTTATACTGCTGCTGTCCCCTTCAGAATTCATTATTAATTGTTTTTTATGTCTTTCATATGTCAGAATGTAATATATGAAACGTAGGTGGATTATTACATTATTCCAAAGCCAGTTAAAAATGCTTCTTTCTTTCTTAACACATTGCCGTCGGGCTGGTCTTTTAATTAAATACCCCCTGGTGACCAGACATTTTAAACGCTTTTAATGTTCATTCCCATAACATTTTGCAGGCTTATCATTCTAAATTAAGGTTCAAGAGCGTTCTGTCTGCTTGTAACTTGAGATCCAAACATCCTGCATGTAGCTGATGATGACCTTGAAGCGATCAGTGTGTCAGACCAGCTCGAAAACGCACGTTGGACGTCGTGTAAGAAAACGCAGAAATGCAGGGTCCGTGAACAACGCATGGGTGAGCAATCACGCATTTCTGCGTGAGCCGACGGCAGTGTGTTAAAGTAAACTGCTGAAATAATGAAATTCCTTGCTTATTATGTCATTGTTTTGAGTATATTCCCTTTTACCAAATACAGGACACCAGAATCAAATGAGTGTATTTTCCATTGACCAGAAAGAAAGTTACCAAATCTACCCATAACTTGTAATAATGAAGTTTCTCATTTATTGCGAGAGTGTTGTAAATATATGTCTCTGTTGGCTAATGTTCATTATAATTTATTGCAATGGCTACTGGTATGATATGTTAAAATGTTTGCAAAGAATTAAGACAGGTGAGTATAGATTGGTTATGTGCTGTACAGACTGGTTACAGCCCAATAAGACTGGGAGAAACTTAGAAAACTGTGAAAGGATTTTATCAGCAAGCTGAAAACTCTTGAGTGTGTAAGTTCTTTCACACCTTTCAATAATGATTAATGACATTGTCATCTCAGTTTTCAAGATATTCATGATCTCTATGAGATACTTGCCAGTAAGACCACATATGCTTGGTTGAATTCTATGTTGTAGTGTTTGCATCATGCTGAAATGGCGCAGCGGACCCATGAACTTCCTCCTGGCCTACAGTATGACAATGTGGCACCTATAGAATATTTTACAGAACTAGTTGCACGATTTGAACATGATATGCAAGTGTTCAGGCAAGAAATTGAGACAACAGAGAAACATATTCAGTCATTAAGTCATCCAGTGGCTCTTACTCCTCAGGGTAACCAGCTCCATTATTATTATATCATGAATTTGCCATGCATGTTGTTAATACCACAGCCTACACTAAACATATGTAGCTTCTAAAAATTTTAAGGATACTTTGATTCTTTCCTTTATATATGCCCAGATCTTCCACATTGTTGCTTCCCTTTGTGTTTTTTGATTGAATGTAACAAATATTCTTTAAAAATGAGTTTTATGTTCTTCCTTGAAATAGTTAAACATATTTCATATAAAAATAACAGTTTGCGGTACCCTTTTTGGTATTTTACAATGCATGAAGACCCAATATACAGTTACTTTTTGATATTAAATTTAGTGACATTTAACTAACTGTCTGTGTAGTTAGAATGTTAACAGTAGGCTTCCACAATGGTGTAAATGTGGTCTTTACTGTTACGGGATATTACGCACCATTGATTGGAAGTTAGTTACCAACAGGAAAACTTTTTTTTGATCCCACCATGGACAGCTTGATCCTTGAATATGGGACCGATGAGCTGTCCCAACATGTCAGTAGCTGTGAAACATCCCAGAAGAATGATTGACCTTCATAGCCTTCCACTGTATTACCACATGAATGAATTCTTAAGATTTGGGTTTAGTCCATTCCTTGGTATTCTGAAAAGAACACAATTCAAAAACTGGATTTGCTTCATTAATGTGGTTGGAGTGTCAGGAAGCACCATGTAATCCTGAGTGTACTATACCATTGTCAAACTCCTTTACAAGAATGCATTCCTTTTCAGAACTGGCATTGACAATGAGGAGGCTTCATGACAGCTTTATTGCATTGGCTGGACGATTACAAACTGTTCATAATTCAGTTGAAACACAAAAGGAGCAATATTTAAACCTCCGGAAATACTTCTTGAAAGATTCCACCAACGTGTTTGAGGAACAGGCCAAGAAATCTCCCAGTGGTGGTGTCAAGCCTGTCGTCAGTGGTGTAAAGATATCACCTGGCCCAACACCCTTTTCAGGTAACCAAATTTATGTATTTATCAGGATGGCAGTAAAATATATGATGTTCATCCTAATCATTTTTGTATTTTCTAACATCCAGTGAAATTGACCTGATCTGAACATGTTAAAATTCTCACAATTACAAATCAAATTCATCCATTATCCATTGAATCAGGAAGAAAAAGTAAGAGAATTGCACATTATGAAAGTCATGCTTAAAAAGGTAATCAGTACTGCAGTCAGAATGTACAAAAAAAAGGGGGGGGGGGAATTCCCAAACCCCACACAATCAAAAAAAAAATAGAAACATTGTGCAGGGTGGGCCACTTTCACATATAGTGGCAAGGAGTATCACAAGAATACCAAAATAAAAGTAGCAGTAGTCTTGGGGAACACACTGAATAAAAATCTGAATAGCTTGGAAAGAGAGCATGTTTTTCAAGATGCAAGAAATGAATTATGGTAATGAAAATGATGTAGGTAGTCATAATACCGTAGTTGAAGTGCTACATTGGTACAGAGGCCATACACAACATTGCAGCAGTATATCAACAGGCACTGATACCGCACCCTAGTAGAAAAAACGGCCAGAGTACAGTGTATTACAAATGTAGGTAGACCAAACATGGCTCCCCATGTGGCAGTTGTTTTTGTGCTGTAGTTTGCAGCTGTCAATATTTCTGCTAGTGGAGGATACCATTTGCTCTTTTCATCAGTGATACTCTGACAGATTGGGTGGTCAGCCATCTTGAATGCCTGACACCAGTGATTGCGCAATGTTCCTCCTTCGGTCAGCATGACACAAAGGAACAAAACAGAAAAAGAAAAATTGGTATTAATGCATTACCACCTTTGCTGTGACATGACAGCCCAATTTTAGACCCTAGCCTCCTTTTATATGTTCCTCAACACTATATTTTTATGGGGCTTGGGTGTTAGCTTGATGCCCAGCCCCAATCTAGAGGACCGGATTATATTTTGGGGTTTACTGTAAGGGGATTGGCTTCACTACACCTAAAGAGCCCCCTCTGCTCCCACAATGAGCGACACAATTCAGCTGGCCCCTCTGCTGAAGCTTGTTCAGCCTGGTTAACCCTGCCAACAGCCACTCAGCTCTGATAGTGTCTGTAATATGGTGTCCCATGGGGAGGTCTGGTGCGTTACTGGTACATATTGTGCACATTCTTCTGTTTTTGAGCCCTACACAGTAGTAAAGGACAGCAAATTGCCTATAGTTTGGCATCAGATAATCCATAAATCCTGATAAGATGACAGTTGAAGAGAGAAGTCACCAGACTGGAAGTTTTATTGACCGTAACTTCCAGTATGCATATTGGTTCCATTACTTTTATCTTGGCTTATCTGCATGTTATGTCACAAACACACACTTTGTCTCCAAGTGGGATACTTGCATGTTTTTTTAAGTTGGTATTGTCTGATGCCGTGGTGGCATCACGAGCAACTAGCAAGTCACACTACTTGTTTGGTGCAATCCATAGTGCTACTGTGAACTCAGTTACCATCGTGTTACATGTTGCATGTGCCACTCTTTGTTTGAGCTGTTATAATGGCTTCAGAATATCCAAAGATGAGTAAACAACATACTGCTGGCAAGATCAAAAACATATCTATAATAGTTCCACGGATATCTCATATAATTAGGAGGCTTGAAAGTGGCAAAAGTCAAAGGTTATGGCTTCGTACAACATTCGATCATCAACTAACTATGATATAAGAAACAGAAAAACCAATTATGATCAATTATAGCATCAGGTAAATTTGTGAAGGGCGTTGTAAAGAGACAGACATTGAAAGAGCCCATGTACAGGAACAATATTAAAAAATTACCTGCAAGGACTTGGGGCAGTATAGGTACTCTGGCACTTGTCGTGTCCATGCTGGATTAACGCAATTTTATGTTTGTGTGCGTGTACATACATATATATAATGGAAATACCAGTAACATTGCCATGTAGGTCTCTAAAAAGCATGGTTAAGAATGAAATTTATGTTTTCTTGGTGGTGTCAAAATTACAGGCTTCTTGTATACAGTGCCATGTATTTTTGTAAATAGATACTGATGTTTCAGAGCAGCCAACTGCCTACATCTGCCTCAGCTTCATGTCTGAGAAGTTTTGACATTTTGCAAGGTTTATATATACGAGGGTGAGTCAAAGGAAAACCGTAAATATTGTAATATAATGTGTGTTAATTTTTAAGGTTTTCAGTTGACTCTCCCTCATATATATATATATATATAGACACACACAACATCACAAAATCTCACATATATATCTGCCCTCTCAGTTGGTTCACATCCCAGAGGAAAACTGGTAGTCACTGGTAGAGTAGGTGCACATCTATAAGTTCCCAAACAGATGTAGATTGTCTTTCTCCCTGTTCATTATGTTTGTACAGTTGTGATTGGAGTCACACAGATAACTCCATGGTGTGTATTCTCATGTAATGTGATTACTTTGTGTAGGGTACATCCATGTCTACTTGTGGTTGAATTTTTTTTTTAAATGTATTATTGAATGTGAGACACGTGTTAAATTGTAATATTATTTTTCAGTGTTAGGCAACCAGCATGGATTTGGATTGCCGCCAACAAACACCACAGACCCAAAATCATCTTTCCCATCAGGGAACCCACTAGGTAAATAGCGGTAAGATTACAGTTTGATATCCTTTCAACTAAATGCACTAAAAGGTAATATTGAATGAGGACCTTCCCATCTAATGGCACTAAACATTAATGCACACAAAGACTTTACTTTTAAATGGTTTGTATTAACCAGTTCACCTCTCTTCCAAGGTCTTTCATGGAATTGAAATATTGTATAACCTTCCTGCTACAAGAGGTTTGTAATTAATTAAAATTCTTTTAATTGTGCACGATGCAGTTAGTGGATGGTGGCAGTTTATATACCAACTTCATTTTTTTTTTTTTGTTAGAATATTAGAAAGTGATGTTATATCTACTTCTGTTGTACTCTTTTCTTGTAAGTGTACGCTTCTGTTTAATTTCTTATTTAAATTATGTCCTGTATCTTTCAGATTAAAATAGTCTAGCCTTTAGCCTCGATGTGTGAACATTGCAATTTTAAAACTGTAGCTGAAATTTGTCATAAAATGTGCAACTGGTGAACCAGACTTTGTACTTTTCACTGTGTGTTAATAATGAAATGCTTTTGGTAAATGAGCAGTGTTGTTAAAGCAAGTTACACTTTGGATTTAAATTGTATACTGTTTTGTGCTTTGTATGAGTTGACAAATGTCATCTTCCTTTTTGTGGTGTAATTTGAACCCTTGTGGACATTTACAGGATCAGTACTGAATGTAATATGGTATTTGGTGACAATTGTTGCATAAATGTCATTGATGGTAAATGTGACAGGCTTTTTAATACTTCATGAACTCCAGTAGTACCTATTAAAAGGCTTGAGTCTTCTGGGATGTTATGCCATGTTGACTGGCGAGTTGTTACCTGTGTTGTAAGAGTGTAGTGCCTCCATTCAGGGGCAAGCTAGCCAGGATGAAGCACCGTGCCTACATAAAGTGGTGGTACATGTTTACTATTTGACACAACATAACATCCCAGAAGACTTGAACCTTCAACATTACAGCTGTGAGAATGGCAAGTCTAACATACCACATACTGCCTTCACATTGTCAATCTGTTCAAAAAACTGGTTCAGCTGAATTTTACGAAATTGTGCAATTAAAAAAACAACATTGTATTCAGTTCAGTTTTCTTCTCCATTGGACTTCTTGCCTTGAAAATCAAGGAAACTAGACAATACTATTAATGTGGGTTGTAGGAACGGCATGGGTGAGGACTGTGCTCAGCGGCAGTGTGTGGTATTTTCAGACTGTGTTACTGGTTTTTTTTTTTTTTTATTATTATTATTCTGAGTTTAACATTTGTTCTTAAATTAAGCTGAAAATAATGTCGTTCGATTCTGTTTTTTACTTAATGGAAATTGACGCGGGTCTAGATTAATAATAATTTAGCCATTATCAGACCAACAGTGTTCACCCAGATTTTTAGAATTCTAGAAACATTTCGCCTTCCTCACTGATTTAATTATAATGAAATTGAGGGGGAAAATAGAATTGCACTGTTCCTATTTTTGCAGCACTTTAACCAGTAGCCTGAATGAACACTAATTGTGTTAGTCTGAAATTGAAAATGTTTAGACATGTTGGGTCATGTGAGTAACAGCTAATATGCAACATGAGTGTCATTTTAGGTGGTTGCATTACACTTCAACCAACTTGTAGGATGAAATTCTGTAATAATTACAATGCACTACATTATTATTTTGTTAAGTTGTGGCAAGTGTAAATGGGAAGTATGTGCACCTTGTATTAAGCAGTCTTTCTTACTGCCAGTGTAGAAAGTGTCAAGGGTACAGTGAAGCCATTATAATTGAAATATGTTTTCTGTTTGGTTTTCATGTTTATGGGCCAGTGATTTAATCACATCTACTGAGATAAGTAAGACAGCTTTTAATTTTGTAGTGAATCCTGAAACTACCTTCACCATTAGTTCTTTATACAGACTTGTTCATTTCAATCATTTCAAATTCTCTGGTTATTAATGGACATTTGAGATGTTTCATGTTTTAATCATTTTAACTGCTCATCATATTTGGGGCAATTAAATCTTCAGAATATCTGAATGATATATCATGTACCATACTTGGGACTTTTATTGGAATTCCCAAATAATGTGTGTGGGCTGGGATAGCACAGCTGGTATAGCGACTCACTACAGGCTGGACAGTCTGGGGATCAAGTCCCAGTGGGGGCGAGATTTTCTGCACCCGTCCAGACTGGCCCTGGGGCCTACCCAGCCTGATGTACAATGGGTACCAGATCCTTCCTGGGGGTAAAGTGGCTGGGGCATTGCATTGACCACCCACGCCCATCTAGTGCTAAGATTAAAGAAGGAGTAAAGCTATACCTCAACTCCCCCTCTGGGCTTTTGTGGCCTGTTCTAGGGTGAACTTTACCTTTTACCAAATCATGTGCTATACACAGCTCTTTATATGTACTTTATTTAAAAAAAGACAACCTGAATTTAGTGTTCTGAAAGAGAAATAGGAACTTTGTAATGAAGCAGAAAGAATGACTTACCTAAGCTTTTCAGCTAGTTGCATACTGAAGATCATGTCATTTTGCAGGACTGGGCCATTGAGTGTTTCTCGAGCAGTACAATTTCATGTTGTCGATATGCCTAGTAAAAACACATCAGTTTGTAGCAAACACTCATTTGTACATAGTAATGGAGAGTAAAAAACTTTAAATGAACAATAGTGGCAGATGTATGTATAATGTAATATTGTGGCACATCCACATATCCATTGTTGCCATGGAAATGCAACTGTGTTCCCTTTGTATTCTTGAAGTGCATACTTTGTTGTCAACATCAAATATTGAAACCATTGCCATGCATACACAAACATAAGTGCTGTTTACTTGCTAGTTTTCCTCAGTGCATCAAGGAAAACACAGCACATAAAATGTGCTAAAGTAACTCTGCATCAAAAAGAGCCATGCTATTGACATCAACGTAATGAAATTAAAAGAATAAATACATATAATGTATTTATTCTTTTAATTTCATAATAAGTAAAAATACTCATGTTTTAAGAAATGATAAATCATATATAAAAGAGGCGTAAAGAAAGGTAAAGGTAAAGTGATCCCATTACAGGCCCGGTGTGGCCCAGAGGGTGGGTAGAGGTATAGCTCTACTCTTCCATGACCGCGGCACTAGAAGGGGGTGAGTGGTCAGCAGCACGCCCCAGCCACACTTTACCCCTGGGAAAGACCCAGTACCCATTTTATAGGAGGCTGGGTGGGCCCCAGGGTCAGTATGGACAGACAGAAAATCTCGTCCCCACCAGGATTCAATCCCGGACCGTCCAGGCCATAGTCAGTCGCTATACCGACTGAGCTACCCGGCCCACCATAAAAGAGATTAATTTATTTTAATTACAAACTAAGTAATTCTTTCTTTTTAATTTTTTAAATTGAAGGTTCTTTAAACAAATTAATTTTACAAATAAGGCAACCATTTGAGTAAGAAATGCTTATAGTTTTTATAATTTCAAACCATGTGAATGAATTTTTATACAGTTGATAAGCACAAAAAAGTTTTGTAAGAATGAGATCTCTCACAAGAAACACAAACTGCCTGATGATGACCTTCCAGGTCAAAACATGTCATGAGCTATTGTAAAAAATATCTTATTTATATACTAAATAATAGTTGTGTTCAAGTTGTCTTACAGTAATAAAGAATTTTTGCTTTCCAGTCATTTCAGTAGCTCTTTTTCCTCTGGTCTGTTGTCAGCAAGTATAAATATAAAAACATACAAACCTGTAATTTTGCCTGTTTTGTGTGTGTGTGTGTGTGAAGCTTTCGCACATTAGAATAGAGACAAAGGCTGGGGGTGTTGAAAACAGGGCACTGGGGAGATGTCCCTAAGAGGGGGGAACAGGATGCAGGCTACGATTTCATGAGAAGCTAGCTTCATGTTTTGTTCCTCTTTCCAAATAATATTCAGGTGACCAAATCAGGCAGGATAAGGATAGGGGCCATGCACAGTTTTGGTTGGGGAAACATGAAGGAGACCGGAGTACCTGCAAGATGCTATTGCATTGGATCTTAACAGAAAGAGGATTGAAGGGCATGGACTGGATTCATCTGTGTCGGGCTGTCTTGAGCACAGTAATAAGTCATCAGGTTCCATAAAATGTGGGGATTTGACTACTGATGAATTATTTGTTTCTTGAGGACTCTGCTCCATGGAGTGATTTAGTTACACATAAAAACTCAAATGAGAAATGATCCTAAAAGAAGTTAGTAATTTTAAACTGAACTTAATGCATAATGAATAACAGTTTTAATAAAATCTATTGCAGGACCAGAGTACTCTGCAGCTTTTCTGGTTTAAATGTGCCTTGCAGTGCTAAACACTTTATTTCTTTTCAGGATGGTATGGAGTGCAGCAACAGTCATCTCCACTTCATACAAATTTCGGAGGCAATTTATTTTCATCTGGGGGCTTATCAGGTGGTCTGAACACACTTCCAACACCTCAGCCTGTGGATAATCAGAGCTTCCAGCTCCAAAAACCTCCTCCAGGAAACAAAAGAGGCAAGCGATAAAATCGCAGTGTAGGTAGTTTTGTCAGTGGAGTTCCAATGTGTTGCTTTGAGCTTTTATAGAATCTCTGCACCCTAACTGTTCAGTTGTGGGAGTATAATAAAACTGTTGTTACTAGTTACACAGAAGTGAATATTTCTTTCCAGTAATTCCTTAGTGGGATAAGTGGTAGGTAAGAAGTGTGAACCTCAGTGGCTTCCTTCTGTATAACAAAAGTTCTGTTTTACAATTTTCTATGAAATATCCTCTGAAATGGTGGTTCAATTGGAGTGAAATGTGTCATACAATTTAGCTGTACATTTTAGGAATTAACATGGACTTCTGTATGAAACAGTAATGCTTTTGTGTCAGTGATTGTTTTGTGAATGAGTATGTTAAGTATAATAAATTAATTTTTGTATTCAACATAATTTATTTCAAATGCCCACTCACATTTTTCATATTCAGGCTGAAGCTATATTAAAATTATCCTGTGTAAGATACAGACTTGGATGACAATCAGTGCATGTGTGCAACCATTTGTATACAGCAAAGTATAACAATATGTTACATGTTTATGTATGTAATAATTTTGAGTGTTAACAGAAAAAAGATAGATGTGGACAGTGCCAGATCTTCTTATTCAGATACTCCTTTTCTATATTTACCCAAATTCTTGTTATTTTACTTAAGCACCTACCCCCAACCATGCAGTCTGCTCCTTACTGTGTTCAAATATGTTTAGACTGAAATCTGGCCTCAAATACTTGATTATATACCATACTTTGCTACTTATGTGGTCTGGGATAGCATGGTCAGTACAGTGACTCGCTATGGACTGGATGGTCCAGGGATCGAATCCTGGTGGAAGCAAGATTTTCTGCACCCATCCAGACTGGCCCTGGGACCCACCCAGCCTCCCATACAATGGGACCAGGTATTCCCAGGGTAAAGTGGCTAGGGTGTGGCATTAGCCACCCACCCCCATCTGGCACTGAGGTTAATTAAAAAGTAGAGCTATACCTCTGGTCCCCCTCTTTGCTTCCATGGCATGTTACAGGGTAAACTTTACCTTTTACTGCATTACTTACATTAATTTATTAACTACATACATTAATATAAGAATTGTTTTCTATACATCAAAAGATGAAATATGCAGCTCATCTGATCAGCAGCAGTGGTTGTCCCACAGAAACTAATTACATGGAGCAGATTCCTCTACGAGAATCAAACAGTTGCTCGGCTAGTCCACTTCATTGCATTTTGTGGAGCACAAAGGTTTATTACCATGTTTACAAGAGCAGCTTATAAAAGCATGCCCTGAGGGTTCCAGGAGGTTGAAGCTCCAAGATTTCATGACGGTCAGCACATGAAGGTGGTAAGGTTATCAGCCGTATGCACCAGCTGCCTTTACACCCAGGAAATATTCCTGGTACTCATTTCTGTTAGAGGCCGAGTCAACCCCAGGGCTGTAGTGTGGCCGGAAGGATTATGTCGATGAAAAATTCCAATGACACTATCGGGAATCAAATCCATGACCTTACAGCTTGTAGCGGAGTGTGTCAACCAACTGTGACACTGTGTGCCCCAAGAGCAGCTTATCACTGTCCTTATTGTAACAAGTGGATCTCGTCCACACCTTAACATATTATTTGTGTGTAAGATTCATCCTAATATTACACTCTCATGTATGCTGAGGGTTTCCAAGTGATCCCTTTCCCCAAGGTTCTTTAACCAAACCTGTGTTACACTTCTCCTGTGCTTGCTACATGGCCAAACATCTCGCCCTTCTTGTAGTTATCGTTGGGGAAATGGCTTTTCTTGCACTAGATAGACACCATGCAAAATTACATCATGAAACATCTTCTTCAAAGATTTGCTATATGTATATTTTTTTTATTGTGATCAAATAATAGGATAACATATAAAGCCTACAACATTGTAAAAATTCCAGAAGGTTGAAAATATCTTACACTAGACACAAGATTTTACCAAACTGAAATTCACTAAATGTGACTTAATAATATACTGTATATAGGGCTTTGGCTGGGGCAAGAAAGAAAGTATTACATGTGGAATTTCACCAAGTGGAGCAGTTTACTACTGGGAAAGAACTAAAGTTGTCCCTGTTCAGGCTGTGAAGGTATGTGGGGGGAGTAGAGGTACAGTGCCATTCATTCCTGACCTTGGCACTAGATAGAGGTGAGTGGTCAACTTCACTAGCTGCCATACTCTGACATAATGAACACTGGTACCCGTTGAGTAGGTAGCTGTATGGTTCCCAGACCCAGACTGGAAGGTTCAGAGAAGAGAAAAATTTCTTTCCCCTGCTGTGAAATGAACCCATAAGCGGGTGGCTTATTTTGCATGGGAGCAGATTAAAAGCTGCCACTCGTACATCTTAATGTGTATAAGCTAAAAAATGTATGCAAGAATAGCATAAAATCTACTGTAAAGTTTTAAACGCAGTATGATAACATCCTGGACTGTCACCTGTCTCTTACAGATAGGTAGATTGTACTGCTAATCTGATCTTTACTTGAGCAAACATACCTCTGGACCTCTGCCTATAGGAGGAAGTGACACAGACACAGTGTAGGGAACAGGAGGGTTTTCTGAAACTAAGATGAACCATAAAGGACACTTCACGGTTGGAGCTAGTCAAAATGTGATAATTCAGAATGATGTTATGGACATTGTCCATCATGAGGAATATGTTCTGGGATATGATAATGGCATCAGTGGGCAAGTGGTTTGTGACATTTCAAAGAATCATAGTCCCTCCATCCAGATGAAGGACACTACAGTCCTTCAAAACCATGGGAACTGCTTACCCAGTGATACAGTATCATATCCCAGAAGAATGGATTTCTCAGCCACACCATTGCACACCTCAAAACTTGCAATGTCCATCATCTCATCCCCCCCCTCCAGAAAAAAAACTGTTTTGGAAGAAGGATCTTCCTCTGTCTTCAGGTAGAATGGGGAATAGGCAGAATCTAATGTGGTTGGTTTCTATGGGCCCCCCCAGGGTAGGTTCTCTTTCTCCATTCTACCTGCCTCCAAAATGTTGTGGGCTCCTTAGCCTCATACGATGAACAGTGTCCAAAATTTCATTCACAACTATGACTATATTCGATCATCAGAATCTTTAAAAGTGAATACTTAACCTTGTGGAGACTACAATTACTGTGATGAAAATGTTCAAGCAAAAAAGTGTTGGGTATGTGTTTGAAAACATGGTGTTGAGGAGAATATTTGGACCTGGGGGGACGAGGTAACGGGGGAATGGAGGAGATTGCATAACAAGGAGCTAAGCGATCTGTACTCCTCACCCAATATTGTGCGGGTGATAAAATCGAGAAGAATGAGATGGGCAGGGCATGTGGCGCGTATGGGGGAGGAGAGGGGGGTGTATAGGGTCTTGGTGGGGAGACCGAAGGGAAAGAGACCACTGGGGAGACCTAGGCGTAGATGGGTGGATATTAGGATGGATCTCCAGGAGGTGGGATGTGGGTATGTGGACTGGATTGGGTTGGCCCAGGATAGGGACAGGTGGCGGATGCTTGTGAGTACGGTAATGAACCTTCGGGTTCCATAAAATGCGGGGAATTTCTTGACTA